>Ga0163150_10000876_pt1 | contig 53677 bp, 82 predicted proteins | sample OliLakLV19P2IB_FD_148628 | JGI IMG/M metagenome (GOLD analysis project Ga0163150, IMG submission 148628) | Freshwater microbial mat bacterial communities from Lake Vanda, McMurdo Dry Valleys, Antarctica - Oligotrophic Lake LV.19.P2.IB | ecosystem: Environmental > Aquatic > Freshwater > Lake >...
GGTCCCTGCGCCACCGGCAGTCGGCGCGGTCGTCCCTGCTGTACCGCCAGCCCCCGAACTAGACACCCCGCCAGCACCGCCAACTTGGCCGACGTTCGCGGAGCTGACCCCGCCGCCACCGCCGCCGCCAGCAGCAACTTCACCGAACCCCGAACCGCCTTTCGAGCCACCCGTGTTTGCCGTAGCCTGCCCGCCAACCCCAGGCGGAGCGTCGACAGCTCCGAAGTTACCGTTACCGCTTTCGCCACCAACGATGATCGACCCGCTGCCGTCCCCGGCAGCCCCACCGCGTCCACCGCGAGCGATGATCTTCGACCCGATGGACGAGTCTGTACCGGCAGCGCCCACGTTGCCGTTCGTCGAGTCGACAGCGACAGCGACACCACCTGCGCCGCCAGTTGCCGAAACCGTAATAGCTTCCGACGCGGCGAGATCGGACAATCTGACTGTGCCGCTCATGCGCGCCCCGCCACCACCACCGCTGCCGCCCGCACGTTCCGTCGACGTAGCCCCACGTCTACCCGACCCGCCACCGCCGCCAGCAGCACCGATAACGTAAGAACAGACGGTGTACCCAACCGGTTTCGTCCACGTCCCGATCCCGGTGAATATCTGAATGTTTGGAGCCACCGCAGCAGGAAGAACGATCGCGTTCACCAAACCCGCCTCGTCGGTGTACGACAGAGTGCTCGTCCCACCGTTCCACTCCAACGTCGTCAGCCGCTCGCTGACCTTGCGACATACCCCACCCGTCGTCGCTACGAACTGGCTCGTCGACCCCGCAGGCGCAGTCGCATCAGCGAACGCTTGAACGAACGCGCAAATCGCCGCGCTGTCAACATCGAGGGCTTCACCGCAACACGTCATATCAGCGGACTCTACACGACGACGGCACGCGCGACATGCGTAGCCCCCGCAACCGCGCGCGCTTCTAACTCCGTCGCATACGTCTCAGAGTGGTCGTCATACCCATCAAGATCGTCACGCGGGACAAGCACATACCGGATCGTGCGCCCTGACCGCAACACCCCAGCACCCCGCTGCACAGCACTTCCACAGCACGCCATTCAGAGAACCTCCTCAAACCCGATCTTGCGAGTAGCAACCCCGTTGCTGACAGACCCCGACACGCTTGTCACCATCAGCTGCAAGTTACCGTGCGCGGTACTCACCGCCGCACACATACCAGGAGCGATACTGGTGAACTTCCAAGGCGCATCACACCCCACGACTGCCTCAAACGGCGAACTAGCTCCGTCTGTCGCGGTCGAGAACCGTGCCCGATCAGTCACCAAGGCCGTCGCAGCCGCTACGGCTGAATCGTCATCGAGATATGAGTCCTCTTCCAACAACCGCTCAATCAGCACCGGCCACACCGGGTGAACCCCACCAGCCGAACCTTCTACCCCGAGCGCCTCGTCGCCGTACACCGCGGCGTGTGTCGTGAAGGAATCCCCATCACGATTGAGAGAACTAAACTCCTTGAACTGATTGACGGTCACAGGCGGCAACTGCGCAAGACAGTCATCAATGCAGAAGAACCGGATACTTCGACCGTGGACGCTCATGTGCATCAGCTTCCCGACGATCGTTTCCAGGTGCATTCTCCATGCCGTGTCGAACACGCCTCGCGACTTGCGTTCATGCAGAGTCGCGCACGGCGACACCACCATGTAAGCGAGCAGGTTCGGGTCGACGGGCGACAACGCGTTAGTCGCGATGAAGTTCACAATGTCTGATATCGGTTGCGGTGCCCCGGTGTAGTCGAAGTTGACATGAACGAACCTCAACGCGAACCAGTAGGGCGCGTCATACGCAACAATCTGCATCGTCCCCTTCCGTTGCAGCGGTAACGGCACATACCGACACGGCCCCGCGAACGCCAGCTCCCCATCGTCAGTAACACGCAGTTCGTGAGTGAACGGGTGCGCGTTCAACAGCGTGTCTGAACAGTTCTCGATCACCGCATTGGCAATGCCGAAACCATCGAGAGTGTGATCCCAAGTCAACGACTTGTAGGGCACGTCAGTTACTAACGCCGCATCTCCACCGACGTTGTAAACACCGACCTGAATACCAGATGATCGGCGGCGCGCCATTGAACGCGACGCCCCAGGGATAGGCGGCACGGTTCCAGCCCTTGGCCGGAACAGCAGCAGCAGGCTCATCGGTTACCCACCAAACTCATTGCTACTCGGTAGCAGCGACAGCCACGGGGATGTCGGCTAGTTCCGACTTGTGGACAGCGACCGCTACACCAATGACCTGCAACGCTTCGTCTGACCGGGTGACACCCTCCGTGTTGTTGGTGGCCTCAGCGACCAGCCGGTTGAGGTGGTGTTGGTAGGCTTCGCTGGCGAATTGGAGTAGCCGCTGGTTCAGGATGTCGGTTTTCATTCCGTCCGTGAGCAGCGACACGTCGGGTGGTGCGATCTTGTCGGCCATCGCGGTCTCCTTCTTGGATTGTTGGGGTTTCATCGGGTGTACCAGGCGTAGGTCATGCACAGCGACCATACGGCGGTTGAGAATCCGAGAGCGAACGCGATCATCAGTTGACGGCGATGATATGCCAGTTGGCGTTATCGGAGACGACGGTCACGAACTTGTATTGTGCCGTCAGGACGTAGGTTGTTGCGCCGTCGATGGTTTGCGAGGCGGTTGTTGCGACGGTTGTGTTGTTGGCGGATGCGTCGGTTCGTTTGATTGTGTACTGCCGTCCGGTGCAACCGATTGCGGTGGGAAGGGTGACGGCGTGCGCTCCGGCGGTTGCGTCGGATGTGATGATCGAGTCTGTCGCTGTGATCGGGTAGGCGGCGATCTTGTGTGCGTAGGCGGTAGCGATCGGGCCTGCAACATGCAACCTGGATGTAGGTGCGGTTTGACCGATACCGGTGTTGCCTCGCAGCAACGTTTCTGTGACGGAACTATTTCCGAGCACCACCTGATTAGATGCCGTCGTGAACGCCTGATAACCCAACGCCATCGAGTTTGTGGCCGTCACCAGTTGCGAAGCATTGTAGCCAGCGTCGGCACCCAGGAAAGAGTTGGTGGACCCTGTGGTTATTGAACGGCCAGCGTTCGCACCGACAGCAGCGTTGTTGGCACCGGTCGTGTTCAAGTTGAGAGCGCTCACACCGACAGCAGCGTTGTTGGCACCGGTCGTGTTCAAGTTGAGAGCGCTCACACCGACAGCAGCGTTGTTGGCACCGGTCGTGTTCAAGTTGAGAGCGCTCACACCGACAGCAGCGTTGTTGCTGCCGGTCGTGTTGTACCTGAGCGCGTTCACACCGACAGCAGCGTTGCTGCCGCCGGTCGTGTTCAAGTTGAGAGCGTTCACACCGACAGCCGAGTTGTTTGCACCGGTCATTGTCAGGTTGCCGGAATTACCGAAGAAAAAGCTGTTGAGCGCAGTCAACCCCCGCACAACGTTCACACCGTTATATCGGTAAGCCGAACCTGACACAATGTCGATCTCACCCGCAGCAGTGATCTTCGCCAGCACCGTCGCCGCCGAACTCTGAACCTGCAACAGATCAGCCGATTGTGCAGCAGCACCCTGGACGATCACCGGGACGGCAGCCGCCGTCGCAGGCAGAAACGTGTTCGGTCCGGCAGTGAACGTGTTAGCCAACCCGAGGATCTGATCGTAGGGCGTGTAGACCGGCATCAGGCTGTCATCTCCGTGATGTACACCGAACCAGACGAATTAACAGACCAGATACCGTCAATCGCACCTGTGAACACGGGGCTGGGTAACTCCAAGATAGCTCCGGCAACCAGCTTGTACGTGTAACTTGTCACGCTTGCTGTCGCACCAAACTTCACGTAAAGAACCGACGTGGAGTCGTTCGTGAAGATCGCCCCCATGCGAGACGTGTTCGCTCCCAACAACGAGACACTCGCTGCCGAATCAGGCACAGCGGACAACGTCGCGGTCGACGCACGACCCGGCAGCATGAACTGTTGACCACGACGATCAGCAGCCAGCGACACCATGTCACCATCAGCGGACATTGCTGTCGGGTTCGCGTTCGACGCGCGAGCACCAACCCTGAGCGTGTTGCCGCTGATTGCAGCATCGTCGGCGACACCGGCAAGAACACTCCCAGTCTCACCAGCAACCGGCATACCCGAACTGGTGGTGACTTTCGTGAACACCCCGTCCGCACCAAACTCGTTCTTCACATACTGATGCTGCGCAGTGCCGTCATCATCCGTGGCGACCGGGTAGTCGGTGAGAACACCATTGTCGACGAGAACGTTGTCAGCCATTGCGAAAATCTATCACGACTTACGGCTCGACTTCGCGAGCAAGAATCTGGATCGTCGCATCCGGCCCGGTCGCCGCGCCATCAGAGCGGATACCGATGACGTACTTGCATGACGGGAGCCGTAGACACGGATCGTGGAATCGGCCACCGACCCCAGCAAACACCGACGCACCGTTGACCGGTCTGATACCAGGCTGCTCGACACGCACTCCGCACATATCGCGCGTCAGTCGTGCACGCGCCGGAACGTAGGAAATCGAGAACCCGTTGCACGGGTTGCAGTCGTTGTAAAGCCCAGACGAATAGTCGTGCACCCCGAACTGTGGCCAGATCAGCACTTCCAAGTTCTGCAACTGCACCGACCCCGCGTTGACGATCACTTCCAGCTCGGAATCGAAAGTGCGGCCACCAAGATCAATGACGAAATACTGCTCCGCACGGAACAGTGGCGGGCAGAAGCATGAAACTGTCGAATCCGCGGGCGGTACAAGAATGGGTGACGAGCAGTTCGGGTCCACCAAGAAGTCCGAAGCCTCGACACATTCAATCGTCGCGCAGGGCACCAGCACGCAATCGTTCAGCCCACCGACCGGTAACGCCGTCAGCGGCAGGAACTCGTAGCTGTCCAAGAACAGGTCCGCGTTAGCTTGCATCGTGAACATGATCCGAGTCAACGGCTTACACCCGCACGTCCCACACGAAATCCCCGACCCTTCAAGCACAGAAGGCTGCTCGACCATCTTCGCGTTCACCAACGTGCGCCACGGCGAAGTCGTCTCAGCCGGAGGCACCCACGACCCGCACGCAGACGGAACCTCTTGCGGGATACACGACATGAACCGCAACCGCGAACCTGAACACTGGGAGTCCCCGCAGCACCCGGCGAGTACCTTGCGGAGCGCGCGTAACCCAAACGCGACAGAGCAACACGACAGCCCATGCAGGATCGCCTCGAAAGTCAGCGTGTACCCGTTCGACACGACAGGCTCGAACCCGATCGAGTTATCACAACGCGCGGTCGGATACGACGTAACAGTCTGCGTGTTCGCTTCCAACCCGCTGACCTTTGTGACCTGCATCCCGAGGAAACTCGCGGACTCAGGACGGTTCACATCCCACCACCATGCGTCGTCGTCGACCGGATTCGTGTACGGCCCGAACGTGTACGGCGTCGACTCCCCCGCGGTCGGCATCCACGGCTCCACATCAGGGCAACACGCGTTACGAACCTTCCCCGCGTTCACGCTATGAGCCTTCACATAGGCGAGGGTGCGCGCACAGTTCCACAGATCGAAGAACCCGTTGCGGTTACAACCGAAGAACCCGATCGCCTCAGCCGTCACCCGTCCACCATCCTCGCCTTGTTCGCCCACCAAATCTTAGCCGCAGCATTCTCCGCCGAACCCCCGACAGCCTGCACCGTAATCGGTGGCATCTTCGCGACCGCTTCCGCGACCTTCCCGAGTCTGCGTGTCATCGCATCCACACGCGCGACTAGCGGCGACAAGTCCTGCACCGCTACAGCCGCAGGCGTCGCGTGAGCCTGACCGAGCATTCGACCGGTCTCCTTCCAGATCGCTACCGAACGATCACGCCACTTCGGAGCCATCGAAATGAACGCCTCACCCTGTGTCGACGGTTCCCCATACATCCAATGCGGTCCCTGAGCAGCCTGTGCCGCGCCGATGAAATGCGGTGCTGTCGCCTGCAACAACCCGCCAGCCTCAAACCGGCGGATGACACCGCCAGCCTCAAACGGACCGCCGAACCGCAAGTCCCTCATCTGCCGCTCAAACTTCGACGAATCAGCCTCTAGGACGACCCGTAGCGTCCGCTCTGCGGTGACCTGGGCTACCAACGCCAGAATCTTCCGTTCAACTTCAGCAGAGGCTTCAGGGTCCATTTCGGGAGTGATCTCAGGGAAGTAGCCGCCCTCATTGAGCTGTGCGAGCGCATCAAGTTGCGCCTGAGCATCATCGAGTTTCCCAGCGTCAATGTTCGCCTGAATCGACGCCGCGATCACCGGCGACTGCTTCGCAAGCTCAGATACCGCCGCGGTCATCGCTATAGCAGATTGCTCGTCCAGCACAGTCTTGAACGTGACCTCGTTCGCCCCATACGCACCCGACGCGAGCGCATCATTGAACGTCTGAACGTCACCGCCCGCCTTCACGAAGTCGGCGCGCAGTTGGTCGATATTCGCGCTGAACCGCGCCTCAGCTAAGAGCGGGTCGCCCGACTCGTCGTAAATCGCCTGCGCTTCAGCAGTGAACAGGCCGATCGCTGACGCTAACGCCGCCTGATTATCACGACCTACAGCGAATGTCGGGTCGAGCGTCACCCCGATCTTGCGCTGCTTCGTGAACACTGAGTCCTTGCCGTCTAGCTTGTCGATCAACTCCTCAACTGCTGCTGTCGCTTCACGCAAGCTGATCTTCTTCCCGTTCAGCTTGTCCAGTTCCTCACTCACGCCTTTCAACGCCACGGACGCACGCTCAGACGGTGTAGCGAGCGCGCCGACCGCCGTGATAAGCCCCGTAAAATCAGTCGTGCGGGTGTCGTCCAGCAGCCCCTTTGCCTCAGCCAGTTTCGTGAGGAACAGATCAAGTTGCCCCTGTGTCGTGATGAACTCGACGTTGCCGATCTCCTTGAAGTTCGCGAGCAGTTTCGCTGCAACCGGATCAGACGCAGCTAGCGCTTCGACTGACGATCGAATACCACTTCCGAGTAGCTCGAACGTCTCAGTCGTGAACAATCCCGCTACTTGCAGCGCGCCGAACGCGCCGGTCAGACGGCGCGTAGCATGGTCAGAGGCTATAACCCCGTTGTTCAGATCGGCGTAGGCGCGTACGGCGCTGGCAGCTTGAGCGTCAGTCGGGAACACTCCCGAGAAATCCGTACCGCCCTTGCGGACAGCTTCCAAGAAAGCCAACGTCTTGTCTTGCGGGACGCCAATGGCTATGAGCGCCTGCTCAGCAGACGTGAACCCTTCCCTGAGAGCTAATGAAGAGGCTCGTATATCTTCCGGGGTCCCGAAGATTGAAAGTCCCGCGCCTGAGGGAAGTTCGATCTCCCGCAAGCCGAGCAGAGCGTCGTTCAGAATCCCGAGTGTCGTCTTGGCAAGTTCCCCGTTCTCGACGAGCAGCGCCAGCGCGTCGGCATCACTACCTAACGCAGAAATGTTCTCGATCAGCGCGTCAGTGACGCCTTCAGTGGCGGCTCGAAACGCTTTCTGTTGCTCGCTGGGGCCGTCGTCGCGAAACAGAAGGAACGCTGTCGTTGCCCCAGCTATCAGCAGTGTCAGCGGCCCAAGTGCACTCGCCGCGAGGGTCGCCCCGGTAGCAAACTCCGCGCCGAGAGTGACCACAGCAGTCCCGAGAGCGACAGCCGAGAGCGTGGCCGCGATAGTAGCGACTTGCCATACGATCAAGGCGTAAGTAAGTGCTTCGATTACCCCAACAGGGATAATTCCGATCACAGTCCCAAGCGCTTCGACGACTGTTGCGAACACTTCCAAGATCGGCGCGCCCGCATCGACCGCTACGAGTAACACTTCCAAGACGGTGACGAGCGGGTCGATCAGACGCGTGAGCAGCGGCAGACCTTTAGTGATAAGCGGACCGATCACCGTGAGCAACCGTCCGAACCCGTCGCCTACAGCCTCAATGAACGGGATCAGACGCGGCGCGGCGTTAGTCACGATCGAAGTCAGCGCCTTGCTCACCGTCGAGAACACGCCTTCAAGCTCCCCACCAATCTGCGCCGCGGAACCGAATACGTCGACAACGGTGCCCACAGACAGCGCCAGCGGGGTGAACGATCCGCGTGCGAGGATGGAGATGTTGTCTTTCAAGGTCGAGATTCGACCGTTGAGCGTCACTGACTGTCGTTCCATCGCCCCAGCAGCGCCAGGAAACTCGCGCATCCCTTGAATGAGGGCTTTGATCGCAGTGTCAGCGTCGAGAGAACCTGACTCGATCTTCTTTGTAGTCTCCTGCAACGTCAGCCCAAGCCCGGTTGCGATCGCTTGCGCAGCGTTGAAACCGGGGAGTGCCTCACGGATCTGATTCAGTTCTTGCGTCGCGACTTTGCCTTTGCCCTGAATCTGAGAAATCGCCAAGATCACACGGTCTACCGCGACAGTTCCTTGACCGAGAGTCGCTGCTACGTCACCGATAACGCCGAGCGTCGGTATCAGTTCGTTTCGGAACCCGCGCCCAAACGACGACAGTAGTTTCTGCGCTGCACCAGTCAACTGCTCGAACTCGAACGGAGTCTTAGCTGCGAACGTCTGCAGATCACCAAGGAAGTCGTTGGCGATATCAGCGTTCTGGAACAAGCCGGTGAACGCGACTTGTACCTGCTCGAACGATGCGACAGTCTGAACAGCAAAGGTGCCGATCGCCCGCGATGCGTTCTTCAACGCGTTCAGCAGAAACCCTGTACCGACTGTTATCGCCAACGTCTTCGCGATCGAAAGAACGCGAGATAGACCACCTTCAGCGGCATCGGTGTCAGCGGCGACATGCACAATCGGACGAACACGATCGACACGCTCTGCGGTCTGCTCGACCCCTACGAGCTTCGCTTGCGCATCCCCGCCAAGAGTCGCAGACGGCTGAGCATGAACACGATCGACCAGCCCGAGCGACTTCCGAAGATCATCAAGCCGCCGACTGGCAATATCGACCCTCGACGTATCGACCTGCGGCGTGATCTTCGCCGCACGGTCAATGTCTCTGACCGCGTTCGTGATGCGGTTCTTGATCGAGTCAATGTCGCCGCGCAGCCGCGTGTCATCCGTGCGCAGCGTGATAACTGCCTTGCCTACTTCACGATCAGCCACCAGTCACCCCCGGCATGGGCACCCCGAGTGACCGCAGCAGGTCCTCATCCTCGCGGGCGGTGATCTGCTCCACGGTCAATTGGCTATCAGGAATCGTCGAGAGCCAAGCCACTCGCTCACTGTAGGTCATCGGCTTCACTTCATCGTCGCTATCGGGCGTCGCGTTCTGCAACATGCGCATCACAAGAACGTCAAGCGCGAGCACATTCGGAAGATCAAGCCAGCCGTCGACGTGCGGAATCATCGCCGCGTCGTAGGCGGGGTCCTGCGCTAGATCAGTTAGCCGCGGGACCCATTCTGAGGGAAAGCGCCAGTCAACGCCTCCGTCAACGACTTCCCGGTCACGTCTTTGGCAAACCTGAATAGTTGACCGAGAGACGAGATCGACCATGTATCGAGCATCAGCGCCTCGGTGTCCGTCAGCATCGCATTGCATCCCCGCACCAGGTCATTCGCCAGTTCGTCCTCGAACCCGCGTGCAGCTTCCTCCTGCGCCAGATCGCTCATCCGTTCCGGCACCGGGACAGCCTTCTCGCCGCTGTCGATCGCATCCTTGTTAGCACGCTCGACAGCAGTAGCAGCACGATCAGATTCGATCGCATCGGTCGAGAGTTTCTGCATCTTCCCCAAGAGCCTGCTGTGAGCAACCTCCACATCAGAAAGTGTGCGCTGCTGGCCCCGAGACAGAACCCGACGAACCTTCACCGACACGCCTTCAGCGAACGGCACGATAGTCACGCCGAACATGGCATCAAGATCATCCTTGCTCATTTACAACTCTCCTTGTGTGTGGGACTAGCGAGATTGTACTCGCAACCCGAATCTACGCGCACCCCGCACAAGATATCTATTCGCTGCTACCGGGCCGACACGTTTCGTAAACACCCGTTGACCGGTCAGCCGGTCGATCCACGTCAGCACCCCGCCAGGCTTCCGCGGCAGAATCACCCCATGACCCTCATGTACGACCACCGCGTACGACGCGTCAGCGAACAGCTCTGCTTGACGTTTCCCTGTACGAGACACGTTCACAGAACCGCGCAGCCCGCCCTGATCTACCGGTGTTTCAGCTTGCACCGCTTTGCGTAGATCAGCAGCGTTGTCGGCGTACCACTGATCCCACGCGATATTCGCGACCTTCTCGAAATCAATCTCTGTCGCCATCGGACATTTTCATGTTCATCGACTCTAGAACCTCGTCGACAGTCGGATCGTTGGCGACACCCACGATCGGTGACGGCGCGAAGGTGTCATCAGCGGGCTGCTCTACCGCCTCAGCCTGCGCCTCACTGACGCTACGAGCCGTCTGCGACCGAGACACCCTCGCATCCGTTGAAGGCACTAGCCGCAACGTGGAGGGCCGATCAGCGACCTTTGTGACACGATCCCCGTAGTTCGCGATGATCTTCGCGCCCTCGTCGTCCGAAACTTCGATCAGATCACCGTTGCGGCGACCCAAGATCGGGGCGTTCATTCTCAGCAGCATGGCAAAAACTCCCAAACAACCTCAGCCCAATATTGGGCGCAACCCTCTGTGAGCGAGTGATTAGCGATCGTCACGTTACCACAGCGGCACATTCCGGCGTCGTTGATGCAGCACCGCAACGCCTGAATCAGCAGCCACGCCTCTTCGACAAGCATCAGCGCGAGCGCGTTGCGAACCGTGTCGACCGGTGGCGCACCGTTGATGCTCTTACCGTCGAACGCTGGCGCACAGTCCTTCACCGTCACACGAAACGAGTTAGTCAGCACAAGGTCACACGGATCGCAGCCGGTGATAATCCCCGGCCCCACGTTAGGGCCACGGTCGAACGGGCCGAGCGACTCGACGACAAGCATCCGCGGGCAGCACCCGTACGGCGAATCCACACCTTCAGCACCTTGAAGAATCAGCGCCGGTACACCGTCAGGACGGCCAGCTAGATGCTCAGTCGCACAGTTCGTCAGAAACGCCAGGACCTCTAGCGGATCGTTGAGACAGTCCGCCACGTTAGATGTTGTCGAGTGCCCGCAACTCGCAACCCTCAACAGGGTCGAGCGTCGGACAGTCCACCAAACGAATGTGGTCGTAACTGGTGCCCGCGGCGACGTTCGCGATCCACGGAGTCCAGTAATCCAACTCGTCGGGAGGCAAATCGAAGCTGGGGCCTGCCCCCGTCAACTCGAACAGCCGACCTGAAGGCATCACAGCGCGAGCCGTGTACGCGCCACGAACCGTCGTCTTGCCGTCAGCGGTGCGCTCCTGAGTGTCCTTCCACAGCTTGATCTCAGGGATCAGCCATGCGAGACACTGCGAGTTACCCGTCGCGTCGCAAAGCGTCGGCGTGTCGAACAGAATCTCAGCGCCGAGCTTCGGGCAGGCGGCGAGCTTCTCCCGGTCGAACCCGATCACGACCCCTGTGTCGAGCACAAGTGAGCCGTAACCGGTGAGCGCGTCAAGCGACCAGTTGTCTTTGCATTCGGTGAACGTCAACGTGCGGCCACGGTCGATCGGGCACGCCTGATCGTCGACGCACGTTTCGCCCGTCACGTCAGTAATCGTCTCGTCAGTGCCGTCGTCGATCACGTTCGCCCACTTGATCGACTCGAACCCCGTCCAGTCGAGAACCGTCGTCCCGGTTATCTTCATGCGTCCGCAGTCGTCCAACTCAAAGAGCCGGACGCGTCTGATCTTCTTCTTCTGGATGCAGGTCTCGTTCGTCATCATGCGCTCCTTGCGTAGTTGTTGTGGACTATACCGTGCCGGTCAAAGAGGCGCATGGATACCATCACGGCGCTACCGGAACTGGAATCTCTGAAGCCTCGAACCATTCAGACGGGTCGAGCATGCGCGACCGGCGACCCTTCGGACACGGATACGCGTCCAACGCCATCTTCACCGACTTGACCGCGAGCAACCCCGTTTCTAACCGCACCGTCACACCGTCACGCGTGACACTCACCGCGTTCTCCGGCACATCGCACACTTCACCAGCGCACGACTTCGCGAGCTGACACGCCAAGTCGACAGCCGCGAACAGCAACGCAGGACCAGGCATCTCACCGACAGTCACATCGACAGACCAAGTACCAGCCGCACCGTCAGGAACGTTCAAGTCCTGCGGGGGCCAACACCACAGCACACCCAAGATCGGCGGCAAAGCAGTCGCGTCAGCCTTCAACGGCACAAGATACTTCCCGCCGTTCGTGATCTCATACTCGGTCGCCGCGATCGCGACCCCATCAATTTTCACACCGTCGACCGAGATGATCGGGTAGGCGACATGCTCAGACAAGTCGTAGCGCTGCCAGTCGCAGCCGCCGTCGCAAATCTTCCCGCAGGAACACGTCTTAGTGCAAGGCCGGATACGCGTCGTGCAGATCGCGAACCGCTTGCACGTCTTACGCCACAGCAGATCGACCGCGACCGCATAGAAACGATCGTCAACAGGGTCGATAGAGCAGGCACACAGATCGGTGTCAAGCGGCCAAATGATCTGCGTAGAAACAGGCTCAGCCGTGTTCGGCACCCAACCCTGAGACGAAGTGATCGGACAGTTCAATACCACAGCCGGAACCTTACCCGCCGCTCGTCAAGCCGGTCACGGAGCAACACCTAGCGCGTCACAGCTCTCGCCACGAGACGAGACTCTCTCGTCGATCACACTGAGAATCGGACCCGTAGTCGCAGAACCCGAATCAGCGGACAACACGATCATTCTGAGAACTAGCCACAGATCGTTACGGCCCTCAGCGGCCTCAACGCACGAATGATACGCAGCGCGATGCACAGCCTCACGCGCCTCGACAGCCGAACGTAAGTCCCCCTGACGACTCGACTCATCAAGCGTTTGTATCTGATAGATCACCGCCGAGAAAGCGAAAACAAGAAACGCGCTGATCCCAAGGACGTGTTTTACTCGCCCGGTCACTTCTCTGTCTAGCCACACTCTGACGCGACCGAGGATCATCGTAAGACTGCGAATCATCTTGACTCCCTCGCGCTGTAACCCCGAGCAGCAAAGTGACCACCGTGCCTGACAGCACAGCGATAGCGGACACGACAGTCGGGGTGAGCGCGTTCGGATTGACCGTCGTGAGATAGACGAGCACGAACACGACCGTCACAGCGAGCAGATACGCGATGCGACGCGACGCGATCCCCGGCCTGTTCATGTCTCATCATCCATACTCGCTGGACAACTACCCTTAGGGCGCAATCCCGGCAACCCATGCCGCCCCATTCCAGTACGCGGTAGAAGCATCGCCCAGCACAACCCTCTGACCCGTCGTCCACGCAGCGCCGACGTACACGCCGTCACCGATCGTGAGACTCGCAGCCAAGTCAGCGAAGTTGTCAGGCGCAGTCGACCACGCAGGAACGAACACGCCCGGGATACCAGCAGTCACGTTCGTCGGCTCTGTCCGCGGGGCATCACCCACGATCCACGTCGACCCGTTCCAGTGAGCGTGAGACGCATCGCCTAGCAGAACGTACTGACCCAACGACCACGGATTCACCGGCGCAGCAGTACCACCGACACCGACAGTCGGATCAGCGATGAGCGCAGCCAACGACTCAGGAATCGTCGCTCTCGACGGAGTGAACGAACCCGGCGCGCCAGCCGTAACCCCTGCGATCGCCGGGAGAGCACACCCGTCGCACGCTGGGATACAGAACACGATCTTGAACGAACCGCACGGATCGAACCGTACGACCGCTCGCCGCTCTGCGATCCTCTCGACCATGTTCTGTCGACGCTCGCTCAGCGAAGTCTCTTTCAACGCCGGAGCAGTCCCAACACCGAGCGCATACTCGACGTTCCCGGTGATATACGCCCATCCAGCGGTTTCGTCGATCACAGCAGCCGCCAGAACCCCGTAACCGGTCCCGAACACGACATTCACCAAGTCATTCACAGCAGACGACGAATCCCAGTACGGCGCAGCCCACGACGGGAAGTGAATCGTCGGCTTGTCAAAGATACCGACAGCCTGACGGGCCTGTAGCAGCGCCGTCACCGCGTTAGCCATGCACACCGCGCCAGCAGGCGTGATATCAGTCAAACCGACAAGCGACGGATTCGAGCAAACACCAACCTCTAACCCCGCGGTCACCCAGCCCTCAACGTTTGAGCGCAGCCAAGAATCAGCGACAGCCTGCCAGTTCCCAAGCGCCGAAGTACCAGCCGTGCACCCGATCACCTGATACACGTCGAACGACGAGAAGGTCACGACACTCGACGCGAGCGGCGACTCCTTCAGCGTCGGAACTTCCCCACTCTCAGAGTCATCACAGCACCAAGTCCCACCGGCAGGACACGCAGAAAGAACCTGCCAACCGAACTGCCATTCCTCAGGATCAATGTCAGCCGCAGCGTCACGCGCTACAGAGAACAAGCCACCCGCAGGGGGTGTTGCTTCGATGATCGGCTTCACGCGCTACCCCTTTCAGTAAGGCCCCCTCGCCCGTCGCGTGGACGGACGAGGGAGACGCTCACAGTGTTAGACGCAGGCGGCGCGCTTGCCGTTAGCAGCAAGGCCAGAGAACACGACCGTCGCAGCAGGCTTGCATCCGAGCTTCGCGAGGCCCTGGGACAGCTCACCGAACCATGTCACCTTGTTCTGGCGCTTGTTCGCCAAGTCGGGGATGATGCCGAACGTGTCCCCGCCAGGACTCATCATCGCGAAGTCGTTGCTGTCGAAGAGGCGGATACGCCACGTCGTCGGACGAGCCGGGACGGCGATAGCGACACCGCCGGGGGGGTTGATCGGCAAGAACGGCGACCACGGCCCGGTGCCAACAGCGTCGGAGAAGTCCGGCGTGACAGCGATGCGACCGAACCCGAGGTCCCTGAACAGTTCCTCAGCAGCCTCAGCAGCCTCACGCCCGTTGCATGCCATCGCGTTGTCAAGATGCAAGTGCTGCAACAGACCGGCCTCGATGCCGATGGTGTAGCCCGACATGTCGAGCTGACGGTTCGCCGCAGCGAAAGCGCCCATGAGCCGCCCGATCACGTCATACACCGTGATCGTCGCACCGAACGTGCCAGCCGCCTGCGTGTAACTCGACGAAAGATCGTCGAACATGCGCAACAGCTGGCCGTCACCAACGCGAGCGGTCGCTGCACGAACCGCCGAGATAGCGGAACCGACAGCCTCCGGCGAGGTCATCGACTGGAACACTGGCATCGAAATGCACTGTGTGACAGCTTCGACCCCAGCGGTCACTGTGGGCAGACAGCCAATGTCCAGGCAGTCCTTCCAAGTCGTCGGGTCGGCAGGGTCAACAAGGTCCTGCTGCGTCTGATCCCAGGTGTTCACGCCGCCGATCACGTCAGCGATGCCGAACCCGCGGTAGAACTGGATTTGACCGTGAGTCGACTGAACCTGACGGAACCACGACGGGACGTACCGCTCAGCGTTGTCGCATTGCGGAACGTCGCGCAGAATGTCAGCGGGACCGCAAATGTCGAACGGGTCAGCCGCAGCGACCAAACCGGTCGGCGTTGACTGTGCCGTCGCGTTACGAACCTGCTCAGCGAAGATGCGAGTGTTCTCGCTACGCGAGTTGTCCGACGACACGATGCCTGCCGAAGCCTGCATCGCCGGGGCCAACGTGACGAGCGGAAGCGACTTGCCGTTCTGCCCCTTGTCGTGAGCGAACTGACGCACCATCGCGCCAACATCGTCGAGCGTCACAGCCTCGTTGGCGCGGAACGCTCCGAGAGTCGCCGCCGCCGAAGCAACAAGCGTCTGACGTGGCGCTGCAACATCGTCAGCGGTCACCGGCTCATGTCGAACCGACACAGCAGCCGAGAGCGCAGCAGCAGCAGCCATCGCTTCAGCCATGTCAGCTTCCTGACCGACTACGAACGTCTCCGTAGCAGCATCCGAAGCAACAGCCTCAGGAACCGGGACAGTGGGCAGGTCGTTGACCGCCTCGACCGGTGCAAGCACAACGGTCAGAGCCTCAACGACAGCGTTGGTGTCGATCGCCAAACGGCGATGCTCTTGCGCTTCAGCGAGAGTCAACGTCCCCGCCTCGCGTGCGGCAGCCAGTTCAGCCAACCGTGCAGTGTTCGCGGCGTGACGATCACGCAACGCGTCCGCGCTCAGGGCCTCAAGCCCAAGGATTTCATCACTCATTTGGGGCCTCCGCCTCATCGGTTGGTGCTTCTTCTTCAGATGGCGGGGCGTCGTCCGCTAGTACTTCTTCTTCGGTCACTTCTTCTTCGGGCACTTCAACAGCTTGCGCCGCTCTCTGTGACCTCGACTTCTTCACTGAAGTCCCCGGCCCTTCGAGAATCTCAGCGCCGTACATAGCAACAGCGTCGTCAGCTTCAGCCTGAGTGCTCGCACGCGAAAGATCGCCGTTCTTGTAACGGAGCAGAAACGTTCCGTGTACCGGATCGACCGGACTCATACGCAGCGCACCCGAGCCGCCGCAGCCCTTGCAGCCGCTCACAGACTCGCCACTTCTACTTCAGACGCGATGATGTTTGCCAGCGCAGCCTCAAGGTCATTGATTCGCGCTTCGAGTAGAGCTAAGCGCTCATCCCCTTGCGCTCCCGCAGCCGTGAGAGCTCCATTGACAACTCGATCAATCCGCTCGCCTGCAGCCGCAGTGATTTCAGCGACAGCAGCTTCGAGTGGATCAGTGTTCTTACAATCGCACGTCATAGCGCGCAGGCTAACAGCACAGCCCGTCACTAACCGCGCATGGTCGCGCGATCAGACGTGAGCGAGAGCTTCAGCACCCGGATCAAAGTCGGGGTCGATCCCCGCACGATCGCAGAACGCGACCCACATCGCACGCTTCGGGACTTCCTTCGGGCCGCGGAACGCAGCCACTTCGAGATTCTCGAAGTCCTCCTTCGACTCGACGAACTTCGCCGGGTCAGCGTAGAAACGTGAACGTGCGACACCCGCGGCCATCAGATCCGCGAACGGTTCCAGCCCGTCCTCTGCGGTAACAACGTCGATCCCCGCCTGCGTGTACCGATCCCACGCGGCGACAGCAGCCGGGGTATCGGCAGCGGTCTGCGACCATTCATCGCGTGCGTCTTGCTCGACGCTCAACGCCTGAGCCACCTTCTGACGTGCATCTAGGTAACCGGAAACGTCACTCATCCATTGCTCCTTGTCTTTGAGGGGTGTTCATCCGAACGGGAGAGAGGCGTCGCGACCACTAGCGAGAGTTTCAGCCCACCATTCCACGGCCACAGCGTAAACCTTGTCACGCTCAGCAGACGGCGGGATCATTGACTCAGAGAGCGGGATACCCAGCTCAGCTTCGACGTACAGACGTACCACCTGCTCAGTGGTCAGATCAGACGGCTCAGCCTCACCGTCGCCCTCGAATATCGCCGGGTCAAACGTCACCATACAGAATCTCCTTCGCTCAACTTACAACGCTCATTGTATCACGGATTGGGGCGTTTGCGGGGCCGTTTCGCCATAAACGACTTCCAAGCCGCCGGGTCGTCGATCACGAGTTTCCCGCCCTCAGAGTGAGCGATGCCGACGAGCGACTTCCCGCTCATGTTCTCCGTCAGCGAGATACCGTCGAACAGCGGGACCATCTTCTCAAAGTTCCCAGCGACCTGCGCGTGACCGTGACGAAGAACAGCCTGAGGAACAGTCCTTGATCGCGCCCGATTCCGACCGAGCGCGTCATTGACTGACGTGGTGACGTACACGCCTTCGGCCCGATAGCCGTGCGAACGGGCTTCAGCGACCTTCGATGCCACCGACCCGACGTTCCCGCCAACACCGTCGATCGTCACGTCGAACCGTTCACCGAGGCCGCGAGTCGCGATCTGCTTCGCTATGTACGAGGATTCTTCATGCGTGAAAGCGACACCCTTCTTGGGGTTGTACTCAGGCAGTTCCGCTTTGATCGCATCAGGGTCGACCTTGAGCCCGGTCGTTTTCAACACCGTCGATTTCCCTGACGCCGCGCCACCACCAAGCATCGTGAACGACGGCGGCGGTGAGTCTGAGACTCGACCTTGCGCGAGCGTATCCCCGATGATCCGTTCGTGTAGCGCGTGACGTTCAGCCGTGAACCGCGTCCCACCTTTGCCGTCCGATTCGAGATGCGCCATCGCTGAACCTTTGGCGAACGTGGCGAGCGTCTGATCGTCGAGCGTCGGACGGTTCTTGCGCGTGAACACCGGGGCAGTCGTCGAAACCTTCCCGCGCCCAGGGACACGGCGACCGCCCAAACCGAAACGGCCACCCGGCTGCCCCGTCGCCCCCGCGAGGAAGGCGGCGACAGCGGACTCGCCAGGATTCTGTGCAGCAGCGAGAAACGCTCGCGTAGCTGACGGCGCTACTTGAACGCTTGAACGCGCGAGTCGTTCAAGCAGCTCGCCACGCCAATCGAGCGGCTCCCAAGACGTGACCAGCGCGTTAGCCGAAGCGGCCATCGCGAACTGCCGCCGCCCCGCCGTGTACGCCGAACGGAACCCTGGCGTGTTCACGACCTGCGCCGCGATCATCCGATAGCGGCCCTCTTCCTCGATCCACCGCCAATCACCCGACAACGCAGCCTTCGAGATCACGAACCGGTCGCGCTCTGACAGACCAGGAACTAGATCACCGGAAGCCCAAATGCCGTGCTCATCTTCGCGGTAGGTGACGACCGCAGCGGCGTACCCGGTGTCGGCATAATGCTGAACCGCCGCGGACACCGGCAGCCGAATGTCGGCGTGCGGTAACCCCATCGGGATGATTGCCTGCGAACCCGCAACATGCGCGTAGCGGTAGCCGTCACCGTCGACGGGCGGTTGCACACATTTCCCGCGGCCTTCGCCGCCGTTCAAGATGCACGAACCCCACGGTGCGACCAGCGCATCAAACGACCCAAGGTGGCGGGCATCCAAGATGATGAGCGGGTGCGACGAGTCGACAAGCGGCGACCAACCGGCAGGCGCAGCGGTCAACGGCTTCTTCGCTCGCGTCACGTTCGGCTTGTCAGCCACCACTATCGCTGACCGATCAAACACGACATAGTAAGACTCCGAACCGCCCACAACCCCAGCCGGAGGAATCCGCATAATCTGCGCGCCCGCGGTCATCGCCCGCAACCCTTGCTGGGCTTTGCTCTCAGGGGCATTCGGTGAGTAGTCCACGATCCGCGCATCACTCTTGATACCGATGGTAGTGACCAGCCCACCGGTGCCGCTTTCCGTAGACGGGAATCGCACCATCCGCCCATACGCGTCCGCTTCAGTCATCGACGGCGTTGTGTAAGTCCCATCACCGAACCGGCCTGAGCCAACCCAATGATCTCCGTGAACAAACTCGTCGTGAAACTCAAACGCTGACCCGGGCTGACCCGGCGAATCAGCATTCCCGCGATGCACGACGATCGCAATGTCACGTCGCGCTCGCACTTCGTCAGGAGTACCGACGACTTCAGGCTTCGACTTGTCAAACCCGAGTCGCTGATACGCCCACGCGGTCGGCTGCTTGCTCGGCGTGTCGGCATAGCGAGTGCCAGCGAAGTGCGCAGCAAGCCCAGCCTCATCCGGCATCTCATCGAGATTGAACCCGCGCCCCGGGTTACGCACACCGCCCTTACCGAACCGCCCACCAGGCTGCCCCGTCGCTCCCGCAAGGTACGCGAGAGTCGCGCTCATGCCAAGCCGAGAGTGATCGCACACGTACAGTTATGAACTACGATGGATTCGGCCAGATACCATCCAGTCACCGTTTGGAGATTGTAGACATGCCCCGCAAACCACCGCCGATTGACCTTGACGATCTGATCGAACGCTACGCAACCGGCGAGTCCCTCAAGACTCTCTCCCAAACGCTCAGCATCGACCGAACCACGCTCACCCGCAGACTCCGTGCTAACGGAGTCAGAATCAGAACTATCACCGAGCAGACCATGATCTTCGCCGCTGCTCAGACTCCCGAGTACAGAGCCGCCAGAGCTGTCAACGCTCACGCCGCCAAACGTGGCGTTCCGAACTCTCCCGAGCACCTTGCCCGAGCTGCTATCGCTCGGCAGGCCAACCCGCGATGCAGCGCCAACGAAGTCAGACTCGCTGGCTGGCTCGCTGAACGCGGAATCGTCACTGTCCCGCAAGTAGCGGTCGGCCCATACAGTTGCGACCTCGCTGCCCACCCCGTCGCCGTGGAAGTCTTTGGTGGCAACTGGCACGCTACGGGACACCACGCCCGCCGATTCTCCGAACGCACGCGTTACTTCCTCGATCACGGTTGGGCTTTGGTAATCGCCTGGGATCAGACCCGCGACCCGCTCAGCGTCCACGCAGCGGACTACATCGCTGCCTTCGTCGAGCAAGCCCGCAGCGACCCATCCGTGGTCGGTGAGTATCGGATGATTCGGGGTTGCGGTGAGGAACTGTCCCGAGGCCGTGGTCAACTCGATGACATCCCCCTCGTAATATCGCAGCGTCGCCCCCCGAGGCCCCGGTCCTGACACCACAGTCGAGCCGATGAAACAGTTGTAGTGATCGCCAGGGTATTGGGAACCGAACTCGTCGAACGACGACGCTGTGTACCCGTTGAACGACAGATGCACCGCGTCAGGCACCTTCGGAGTCCGGTAGTAGCCGTGTCGCCATGTGTACGTCAATGCAGGGCTACCAACGCTGTCGACGATCGAGTCGCGCGTCATCGGCCCACCAGCGGCACCGGCCTGGATTGTCGCCTCCAAGTCTTGCCCGCCAGTCACAGAGAGAGCGCGACGGACGACCCCCGTTGGTAGCTCAGCTTCGGCGTTGGTCTGATGCCCGCCTGAGCCGACACGAAACCGGGTGTAATCACGCATCGAGTCAGCGAGAGCCTGCCCGCCAGCCCGATACCGGTACTTGGGTGCGAACCCGCCGACCGCGGCCAGCAGAGCAACAGTGAACGCTCCAAGGGCGTGTTTCAAGTCCTGCTCAGCCTGCGTCGCGAGCGCCTTGTAATCGTCGTCAGTCACCAGCATTTCAGGGGTGATCCCGTACGCGGCAATGTCAGCCTCGGTGACAAGCGCAAGTTTCTCGGTCGACGTGTCGACAGTCGCCAGCCGTTTCTTCAAGTCTGACCCTGACGGCGCGATACGTGCGAGCCTGCGCGCCGCGTTGTCGATCGTCGCCGCGTATGCCATCCCCGCAGCCGCGGTCAACGCTACGACGAGCATGTGATCGACCTGAGATGCTTCCTCTAAGAGACGCTCAATCGGTGTCTGACGTGGCGCTGCGGTGAGCTGTCGCGGTCCTGCTGTCACCGCGGCCGCGACGCCGACCGGCTCTGTGACAGCAGGACGCGCGCCCGCGTCAGCAGCCGGGGCTGCCGCGTCGGCTTTGAGTCCAAAGGCCATAGCCCACAGATCAAACTCTGACATACCCTCAGGAAGCGGGATCGGGTCCGCGTCGACAGCCTCAGCGACAGCTTGACGAGTAGCCGCGCCGACTTTATACGCCTCCATCAGATGCGCAGAGTTATCGACCTTCGAGCGAATCCGGTCAAGATCAGGACCGATCGTGAACTGGCCTCTCGGCACTTCCCCAGTGATCGTCGTGTAAGCGTCCGTGAACACCTTGCGCATGACGACCCGCCAGATATCCGTAAGCATCAGAGTCGCAGTCGGTTCCACCGCGTCAGTAATCAGCGCTTCGAGAACGAACGCCTCATTCTCGAACTTCGCGACTCCCGGGCCGGAATGAATGTACTGCAACGGGGTGCGAACCGATCGGGCGAACGCGTAGATCGCTGAATCCTCGAGAGTTTGCGACTGCGGGTCAGACACGCGCCCTAGATCGACCGTTTCGAGTTTGTCGCCCAGCATCGGGAACGGCACCGAGTCAACGCCGCGCCGCTTGTCGTGATAGCGGCGGGTGTCAGCTTTCTGAGCGAGCTTCAAGTAGTCAACGAACGCGTCAGGCATCCCGTTATACGGCGAACCGTCCTCGTCCTGGTAGACCTCTGTGCCCTGCCCGAATAGCAGAATCTTGTTTCGCACCAGCGGCGAAGTCGTATCCGAATCTTGCCGAAGCTTCACATTGACGTACTCGCGAATGTGCGGCAACGCCCGCTTCAGATCGCAAGTCGGCTCACGCGGATCGCGGTCAAGCGGCTCCCAAGAACGCCACACCCGCTGGCCTTCGACCGGGACTTCGACCCATTTCTCAGTCATAGGGTCGCGGAACTTCACGATACGGTTTTCCCACTTCAGCTCGTCGCGGTGAGCGACAACGTAACGCCCATCGTCGAGACGCAGAATGAACGCCTCCCCATGCTTCAGCAGCAACCGAGAGTGACGATTCAGCAGCCCAGTCGTATCGCTGTACGGGCCGCGCCACGTTCGCCACACCCCAGCGAAAATCGACTGCGCTCTCTCGTCTGAGGAAACACGATCGCCGTCGTACAGCACAGCGCCACACGCGGCCACCTTCGCCGCCAGCAGATCGAGATACGAACCGACGAACCCTGGCCCCCACTCGTCGTACATATCCACTTCGGTCTGCCACGGAGCAAGAGCCGTCGCACGGTTCTGAGCGTTGTTCAAGTGCGCGCGAGAAACAGGCCCAGCCGCCGCTGTGATCGCTTGAGGCTGCTTAGCGCGCCATAGGCCCAACTCGGTTGTCCTTCTCGTCACGTCCCTAAGCGGTTGCGCGCAGGCTATCAGCCGACGCGGGCGCGAACATGGACGTGACGCGCAACCGCCCCGACGCTGGCTCGTGAGAGCGATGGGATCGGGGCGGTCTTGCATGACAACTTCACTGAAGTCGTTAGCAGCAACTCTACCGTTGTGGCGGGAAACTCACACCATCAGGCAAGTCTCGCTGGGCAGCTTCGTTGAGCCACCGCAACAGTCCGTACCCGACGATCCTCGCGGCCATGACGACAGCGATACCACGACCGACTTCAGTATCCCGCGAGAGATACAGCGCGAGTGAAGCCCACATGGGGAAGCACATAGCGCAGCCGATGACGTACTGCAAATGGTACGGGAGCCAGCCGCCCGCCTTTGAGAGTGTCTTGAAGTAGCGGTATCGCCACCATTGCGTGATCCGGTCTGAGATAGCGAGCTTCCAGATCGACGCCGCCGCCAGCCCGATAACGAGGACTTGTTCTATCACGACGGCTCAGTCGCGACAACGAGTGGTAGCTCGCGAATCCGTGCGAGCGCGTCGTCAACGCACAAGCTGGCTTCAGTCGAGTCGAACACCCCTGTCGGCTTTGGCTCCCAGCACACGCTGGCAGCCCCGGCTAGTTGGCCGACGACTTCTTCGATTGTCGATGCGTCTGCGAATCGGTTGGTGGTCATTGATTGCTCCTTCGTCGTGTGGGTGTTATCGCAATGCTATCTCAGGCGGCGACAGCGAGCGGCACAGCGCGCTCGACGAGCCATGTCGTGGCCTTCTGAGCAGCCTGCGCCGCGGTCAGCAGCAGCGACGGATCGGCTTTCAAGACTGCGGCCCAATGTTTGATGTAGCGGGCGTGGTCGTCACGCTGCGGTAGCTCCCCGAAGTTGAATGTCGCCGCGGTCAGCGACGCGCTGATCTCTGCGACCAGTTCCTCGGCAGCGTAGCTGTCAGACCCGAATCGCCCGGTTAGATCACGCTTCAGTCGTGACTCATGGCCCGACCAATGAGCCAGTTCGTGAGCGACAGTTCCTACGAAACCCTCAGATGAGTGGAAGTTCTCGCGATCAGGCCAGCACACGGTGTCAGTCGCCGGTCGATAGCAAGGGCGGTCGACAGCGTACTTGAAGCTGAGATTTGCGATCGCTGCAACGAACCGGGTTTCGGCTTCAGTCACTTCGATCGGAGTCGCCGGGGTTGCTTCCCATCCGTCCTGTTGCGCCGCGTTGAACACGGTGAAACCGACCGGGATGAGTCCACCCTTCGACTTCACGCCGTCGACAGCTTCCGACTTCGCAACCTCGACCCACTTGACCCCGCTCGTCCCGCGCTCACCCTTTCGGACTTGACCGCCGATCGCTGACCATTGCTTGTACGTCGCCCAGCGAGCTGTCGGATACTCATGCTCGATCTGACTCGCCCACAAGAGCAGAACGTTCACCCCGCGGTACGAGTTTCCGGTGCTCGCGTTTGTCGGGATCGACCCGCCGCCCGTCCAGCATGGCTTCCACGTTCCAGTCACGGTGTCGAGCGACCCGATCAGCGAGTCGACGAGCGCCTCAAGCGTGTCTTTCACCCTCATGCGGGCGACACCGCCAGCAGGAAGATTCCGAATGGGGTGCAGTTCCTCACGACGTTGACAAGCGCGTCGTCGGGCAGTCCCGCGGTCGCTTCCGCGTCGCGTGTCGTCCAGATGACTTGGCGGGCCTTCACCGCGCCGAGTTTCTCGACGGTCACTGAATAGGTTGAATCGGCTGGCGGAAGCGTCAGCGTCTTGGGCTTCTTAGTCGTTGTCATACTGGTGATTGTACCACCGAATCACCCCCGTTACAACGCTAGTTGTAACGTCTGATTGGGGACGAGTATGAAAGTTCATATCAGCAAATGCAAGAGTGCTAGCTGACACTTAGACCTCGCTGAGCGTCGATCTCAGCCGGGTCTACGCCCGTTAGCCGGTGACAAGCGCCCAAGACGCTGAACGGCGTGCTAGAGAGCGCTGAGCGAGCCTGCACGACTGATACCAGTGCCGCCAGCCTTGATCCCGAGGCCGTGTAACACCCAAACGAGCGCGTCGAGCCGGTCAGGTGAACCGTCGCCCGCCTTCTCCTCACCAAACACCCAGGAAGTCATCATTTCTTCAAGCAGATCGAGTCCCTTGACGTGCCAGATACGAAACGGAGGATTCGGTGCTGCCGCCCGTTCGTAGGCTGTCGCCGCCGGGATCGTCCGCTGCTCCTTCGACTTCGACGCGCTCACCGGGGACAGCCGAACGTCAGTGTGATCGCCACCGCCCGCTTCTTTCCACACTGACAGCCAAGTGTCCTTGCCTTGATTGTCCTCGATCACGACAGTACGCGCCCCGTACTTCACCGCGGCGGCGAGACAGATGCGCGCAGCCCCGACCGGGGAAGTCTTGCAAGTCAGATCGTCGATCACGAACACGTCACCGTTCGCTGTCTTGCCAGCCACGACGATGCCGTGAGCGTCAGACTTGTCTTTCGACGTGACCGCCGGGTCCCAGCCGATCACGACTTTCGTGAACACAGCCGGGAGCGCGTTCTGAACGATCCACTCTGTACGCCACTGCGCTCCCTCAACGTCATCCAACTCGCGACCATGAATCTCCTGCAAACCGAGCCGAGTCCCTTCGTACCGGTCAAGGACAAGACGAACGAACGACGGCGCAAGATTCGAGATGTTCTCATACGTCGACCCCTCCGTGAGTACCGTCCGCGTGTCGCGCGCTAGGACACGCAGCCAACGCCTACGCTTCGGTGTGCCAGTCAGGATCGCTTTCGGATTCCCCAACCGGTTGCCGAGCATCGCGTTGTTCCACGCATCCTCACCGTAGGACCAACTTGACGGCTCATCCCCAGCGACAAGATCAGACTGCAACCCGCGCAGCGCGTCAGGGTCCTCGCCGGAACGTATGTGACCGATCGCCCCGTTCGGCCACGTCAACAACCGCTTCGACGGCTCATACAACGGACGCGACTCCGGCGGATGAACAGCGAGCAGCCCGGAGAGCGGACCTTCGATCATCACGTCGCGCGCTTCAGCCGCGGTCGGCCCGATGAACGTCACCGCTTTCGACAACCCGCGCGACACCCGGTTCCGAACGGTCTCCGACAACGTTCTCGACTTCCCAGCCCCTCGACCTGCACGAATATACCAAGTGTCCCAATCATCATGATCGGGTGGTAGCTGCGACGGGCGCGCCCATAGCGACTCCCAAGAGTACGGAAGCACGTCAGCGCGTTCATGCGCAGTGAACGTGTCAATGAACGCCGCTACAGCTTCAGCGTGATCTTCCGGTGAGATCAGCGCCAGCAGACTGCGCTCGATAGGCGAGAACGTCGCCGGGTCCCTCGTCAGCACCGTGTCGGTCACGACAACGATGCTAGCTAGTGGGGCCGTCGCCCCGCACAGCCCAATGGATCAAATGACTGTGCGGGGACGGCTGCGACCGTTCAATAGGAAACTGAGGTCGGCCCCTTGTGCAGCCGTTACGCTTGCCAGCACGCTTCAGCGAGCTTGCCGAGATGGTACTCGTCGAGACACGCATCAATGTCAGCCGGTCGCCACCATCGTTGACGGCACCCTGGCGGCGCGCAGGACGACGGGGGACGTGATTCTCGTTGTAGTGAGCGCAGCGACTCAATCGACCACGGACGCGCCCCAGTCCACAACGGCTCAACGTCGACCGGGAGCGGGCGTGCGCCGAGCGTCGCCCACTTCGCCAACCGGACGGGCATCCCGTCTAGTTCGGCGCAATCTTCCATCAGTAGCGCGAGCGGACGCGGGTCTTTCACGACTGAGCGCGCTTTCAGGTTCGACTCGACTACGACCCAGCCGTCGCCGCGGTCAGCGAACGCAGCGAGACGTTGCACCGGGTCTGAGTAGCTCACCCACAGGAACCGTGCCCCGATCATCGTCGGAGAAACCCTCGACATGAGCCGTCACAGTGAATGGTCGTACCGATCGCTTCGTTCTCGTAGCCGGGGCCTGAGTCGATCGCTGAGTGCCCTTCGCAAGCTGCTGAAGCGCAGTCCTCGCACACCAGCCGCCCATCAGCGAGCCGGTAAGCGTCAGCCCACTGGCCCTTATCGTGGCCGGTGTTCCGGTCGACGATGATGTACTCCCCGACCTTCGCGCCGCCCTCAGTGTCGCACTCAGGGTCAGAGCATCGCGTCTCGTCAAAGTTCATGTCGTCGGGCAGGGTGTCATTGGCCCAGTAGCGCGGCTGACCAATCCGAACAGCGGCAGTCATTCGACTTCCAGCATTCCTGGGTGCTTCTCTTGCCCGAACAGCGGCTCCACAGGAATCGCGGCGAGAACGAGCAGCGTCGACAGCGCGTTCAGAAAGCACGCCAGCACAGCGCCGGTATGCAAGTTCCTATTCCCGACGAACTTCTCAGTGACGTACTCCGGCTGTAGGTGAAACGTTCCAGCCCACTGATAAGCGCGACCGAAGTTCGATGCGACCCACCAACCGTTCGGATGTGCCACGACTCGCCCGTGCGACATGCGACCGCCGCCGACAAGAACGACGTACTGAGTCATATCCCGCGGCGAGAACGACGTACACGACGCACCCGACGCGAGGATCGACCGTGCTGCATCCTCCGCCGCCGCCGCGACTTCCTCAGAATCGAACTGGCTCATGCTGCCGACGACTTGACAGTCACTTCGCGCCGACTTCGATGAAGCGGTCAGTGGTCAACACTTCGATCGGCTTTTCCCACGGCTGATCGGTCGCTTTCGCGATCACACGAACTGACGTAGTACCGCTCATGCCGCGAGCGCCCGGGGGTGCCCACAAGTCTGCGCGGGCGGGGCGAAGAACATATCCCTCGGCGTAGCCCTTGTCGCCCAGCGTCGTCCGACGTTTCGGGAAGTAACTCAGATACTTGCCGGTGCGAACACCGTTCAAGTCGAGCAGCATCCAACGTGTCCCGTACGGCCCGTCGAACGGTCGAGCCGGTACGAAGTCGCCGTCAGTGGTGAACAGCGCGGGGAACGTAGCCGTCCCGCCGTCGTCGACGATCCGAGCGTCGAGCCGAGCTTTCTGAGCGGACAGATCAGATGCCCATTGGCTCAGCGCCCCGTCAGTTCCGCAGCGCTCGAAAGAATCGGCTGCGTCTTGGGCGTGAGCGGCGGCGGTTGCCCGAAGTTCTGCCGCGGTAGTCGTCGTAGTCATTTCGTCACCGACCGCGAACTGATCTTGCCTGTTTCGAGTAGGAGACGCTCAAGGCCGACTCGCGCAGCGGTCACCTTGACGAACGACTCGCTAACGAAGTCGACAGCGACAGCCACAGCCACAGCGTCACGCGCTGCACACAGTTCGTCGACAGCATCTTCCCAAGCGGACACCGCCTCAGCTATCGCCGTGTCGTCACGGTTCGCTGATGCCAGCAACTCTTTGATGGACTTCGGTTCAGTAGTTGTCATACCGTCATTGTACCACCCCACAACGACAGTTACAACGCTAGTTGTAGGGGTTTCGTTTGCGGCGGTGAGCGAACGACTGAAGCGCCAGCCCAGCGACAGACAAGAACGCCGCAACCCCGACGAGCCAGAACAGCTCGATGCCAGTCTTGGGTAGCCCCTCGCCGTTCGGTCGATGCGTGCAGTTCGGGTGACTCGCGAACTTCTTGCACCACTGAGCGTATGACAGCGTGGAAGGCGTGCAAGGCTGAGCGAAGTACGCGCCTGACGGGTAGGTGGCGTCGGGATTGATGCAGAAGTCGGGGAACTGGTAACGACACGGCCAGACACCGCTGAATATGTCCTGGTAGTAGCAGCCGTTCGGGTCAGCGCGCATTGCTTCCGCTGGGTACCCGGTTCCGGGCGGGGCCTTCTGAGAATCGGCAGCGACCGGAGCGGAGAACGCAACCGGGACGAGCAGAGCAAGAACGACAGCTAGCCGCATTGTCTTAGTCATTGGAACACCTTTCGTGTGGGAGTTTCTAGACTAGAACACTACTCCGTAGTAGCGGGGGAAGCTACTACCGTTGTAATCAGTCCCAGCCGTCGCAGCCGCAGTAGAAAATGTCCGTCAGCGTCGCCGGGTCTGTCTGCTCGAAGTCGTGCCCGTCGCGCATCGCTTTCACCATGTGCGGGCGGTTGCGAACGTCGACGTGATGCGCTATCGGGGCGTAGCGACAGTGTTGACACCGGGAAGCGGCGCGACGTTCAGCAGTGTCAAAGAACGCCAGCGAAGTCGACGAGGGCCGTTTCTCCCCACAGTGACAGACCGCCATACGAGTCGTGCTCACGCGAACCGCCTACGTCCATACGGGGTCCACTCTGGGCCTGCCCCGATCACTCGGACAGCGCCTTCGATCGACAACGCTCCGCAGGCCACCTTGCGCCACAGAAGGTCGTCAGGGGCGCACCAACCGCCGCTACGAGAGCCGAAGCCAGTAACCCTGTCAGCCTGCTCTACAGTGACCCCAGCACGCACCAGCGCCGCTCTGGCCTCAGCTTCAGACCACGATTCGACAGTCAGCGGGTAGCAGGCGTGATCTTCGACCCAATCGAACACTGATGCGTGTTCGTCGCAGACGTGACCGGCCCAGCCGCCCGCACCCTTGTCGAGTCCGTAGCAGGTCGCTTCTGTTCGGATTAGACGTTCGACGACACAGACAGTTCATTTCTAACTATCTCCTTCTACAGCCTGATTGTCAGCACCATCTACAAGCTCCCGGGCGCTTCCAGTCGCTCAACAATCAGAGTCGGATCGCGGGGCGACGGGCGGCAGTCGTCGGTGTCCACGGCAGTCTGAACTACCACGGAGAGGCAGCAATACGAAACGCGGCGATGGGGATCGATTGGATGAGCCAGCCTGAGTTAGCGCAGGCGATACCGCCAGCATATTCGTACTGGATCGGGACTCAGATCACAATGCCATTGAGAACCTCAGCTAGCTGAGCACGTAGTCGACGGTTCGCGACCTGTAGCCGCTTGTAGCTCGCCTCCCAATACGCCGCCCCATGCCCGCCAGCCTTGTGTAGCCGCGCACCGTCAGGCCAGCGCACAGCGAGATGACGAACGACTTCGACGATCGCCTGCTCGATATCACCCGGGCATCCACACTGAGCCGCCTGACGGGCCAGCCAGTCTCTCACGTCGACCGGTAGCTGCTCGCGGCGTTGCTCGCGCTGCACAAGCCGCTGCAGCCACGCTGCCGGTCTGATCTTCGCTAACTCAGCCTGGTCGCGCACCCACGCCGCGGTCGACGGCGGACAGCGGAACCCGAGCATGATCGACGACCGGCGTACCGGGGGCGGTGGTGCTGTCCCGTCAAGATCGAGAGTCACAGTTCCGCTCTCCCGCATGACGTGCAGATCACCTTCGACGTGCCGAGCGTCAAGTTCCGTTCTACACCAGTGAACAGATGAGGTAGACCGCGACGCATCCGACACGCCGATGCCTGAACGGTACGACGCTTCTCCCGGTTCGCTATGCGCGCCTGCTTGCCCATCAGTCGACACAGCGCGGGCAGAACGGGAGCGGACGTTCATCGCCGCGCTGCTGCAACACCCAACCGCGAGCGCTCAACGCCGACATGATCGACCCAAGAGCCGCAGGGATATGCACCGTCGTCTGCGCAGCGCACGACGGGCTAGCGCAAGTGAATACCGTGTTCATGACACTTCGACAAGGTGATGACGTTTCACCCACAGCCACGTCGACAGCGATGCTGAGTCGACCCGTAGCAACTCCCCTGCGCTTCCAGTGATCTGCCAGTCGCGTGCGTCGCCAGGGAGATCGCACATGGCGAGCCGGAAACGAAGATGACGTTCGCTGACCCTCTTCATTCGGTTGCAGTCGTTTCGATCGCAGGCTGAGAGAACCGGGAGACGATCTGAGCCATCCGTTCAGCAACAAGATCAGCGACAGCCGACGAATCGGTTTGATCGTGAACCGTGATCGCCAACGTCGCCTTCTTCCCGTACACAGACGGCTCCAAATGTTCCAGCCGCCATTGCACCATCCCCGAATCGGGCAGCGTCCGCTCAACAGTCTCGACCGTTTCGACGAGCGCGCCAGCCGAGTCTTTCTTGATACGTGTCGACTTGACTTCGACACCGCCGCGTGCGATCTGCTCCGAAACAACGGTGAGACGGGCCACCTGAGAGCCGTGCGCTCGCACGGTACGCTCAGCGAAGATCGCCATGTCCTGCTGATCGGGGGTGAAGTCTGTCTCCCACCCTGCGCCGGAGTTGAGTCGGGCGACGACGAGCTGGCCTTCGCGCATCCACGTCAGATACTCAGACGCTACGACTCCCGCTGCTGCTGCCGCGGTGACCGGGTGAACACCTGCGTCGATCTGCGACACGATGTAGTCACCGATCGTTGTCGGTTTCCCAGCGGTCAGATCGGACGGTAGGAGCGTCGAGATTGTCGGGCGTAGCGGGCGCGGCGGTGTCAGCCTGAACGACTGCGAACGATCCAACGTGTCAGTCATTTTTGTTGACCTATCAAGAAATCACCCAACGTCGTCCGCTTCAACACATGGCCGGGGTCTGTCGCTGCTGCGGCGAAGTCGTGAGACTGGCCGGTCGATTCCAACACAGGTTTGATCCCGGTAGTGAGCTGGAACCGCTTGCAGATTATGTCGCAGTAGCCCTTCGAGATTTCCGTGCCGAAGCCGACTCGCGACTGATTGTGAGCGGCGAGCAACGTCGACCCTGAACCCATGAACGGGTCGAACACGTTGTCGCCAGCGTCGGTGTATGCGCGGATGAACCATTCGGGCAGGCCGACCGGGAACGCCGCAGTGTGGCCAGTCGCATCATGGGAGCCGTTGAACGTCGGTAGCCGGTTACTCGGATACGCCATCCCATGCTCCGTGTATTCGCCTGGGGCAGTGTTCTGGCCTTGTGTCTTAGACATTCCGCTTGACGAACCGTTCCGGCGTTTCTTGCGACCCGCACCGATCGCAGCGAACCCGTTGCCTTGAGCGTCCTGCCATGAAGTGTTGCCGCCGCCAGGGCCGACGTTGATCGGCACATTGTCGGACGGGTGGCGCACCTCGTCGGGTCGCATCTTCCATTCGCCTCGGGCGAACTGGTAGATCGGCTCAAAATTGTTCTTGAACCGGCGAGTCACGCTCTTCGGGACACCGTTACGTTCCCAACAAAACTCGGTCGCGAAATGCCAACCCCACTCACGAACATGAGCAATCACCAAGTCGAACACGTAGAGGCTCGTATCGAGTCCATCCGCCGAGGTTTTGATGTTCACGAACCAAGAACCGTCAACCGTCAGATTCGCTGCCACATTCGCCGCGACCGCCGCGAACCATTCGACATACTCGTCGGGCTTGATCGGTGTGAACCCCGATCCGGGGTCGTAGACCCGCTGCTCCGCGTACGGCGGTGAAGTGAACGCAAGATTGATCTTCGCCCCCGCCAACAACCGCGTCACGTCCTGCTCGTCGCGTGAAGAACCGCAAAGTAGCCGGTGAGGGCCGAGTAGCCACAGATCGCCAGGCACAGTGATAGCGGGCGCATAATCGACCTCGATCACATCAGGCGTGGACGTTTCAGGCTCAGCAGCAGCGAGTTGCGCCATCAGATCGGACAGGTCACCCGCGGCGAACCCTGTGCCAGCGAACCCCGCCGCCGTCTCACTGAGCTGGGACAGAAGCCCAACGAGAGTCGACGAATCGTAGGTGCCGCTGTCGCTTGTCTGATTGTCGTTCAGCAGGATTCTGAGCGCCTCTTCGTCGTCAACGTCAAGGAACATGACCGGCACGAACAGATCGCCGCCACGCTTCAACATGCGATGCCGATGATTCCCGGCGATGATCGACCGCGACGATTCTTGAACGATCACCGCACCGTAGAAACCGTGCGCGTCGATCGACGCTTCAATCGCAGTCTCATCACCACGCCGCGGATTCAGGGGATGCTCCCCGATCGAGTCGATCAGTACTGCCGGGTCGTACCGTTGCGCGACGATCATCGGACGCTCTTGGGTCTGGCAACAATCGGGCGGCGCGTCCGACCGACGACGACTTCCGTTTCGCCGCGAGGAATCGGATGCGCGACCATCGGCTCGAACTGACCAAACTCATTGATCGGCGCGGCCCTACCCATTTGCTGACGTGCCAGCATCGTCATCGTGTTCCGCACATGCACCTGAGGATTCACCCCAGCACAGAGCGCACGCTCGACAATGAAGTCGTCAACGTCCTGATCGAACCGCATCGTTCTCGCTGGCCCCTGCGTCTTAGGTCGTGCCATGCGAGACACCGTATCAGGGGTTAGCGCGCTCGCATTCGTTCCGAGCGCGCTCATACAACGACTTCGCCGCCAAAGATTTCTCGGTAAGTCGCGACTTCGTTGCGTTCCCAATCCGCTGACTCCGGCGCAGGAATCCTCGCTGCTGCCCGCACAGCACGTTCTGCTGCCCGTTCAGAGTCAAGTAGCGATTGACGTTCGGCGTTATCGACTGCCCGTTGAGCGTCAGTAGCCGCGGATTCATTGAGGACTAGCTGTGCGAGGTCGAGCATTGACGCGTCGGCGGGGGCTGTGAAGGTGCCGGTGTTGCGGTGGGAGTCTGACCATTGGTGTCGGCGGTTTCGGTCTTGGTCGGGTGTTCCGAGTGTTGAAGCGTGGGCTTGGTAGGTGATGATTCCGTTGGTGGCGAGTTGTATGTCGAGTTTCATGGGGTCGTTTCTGTGTGTGGAGTGAGTGTGCTGGTCGGGGTGTTGCTCGTCGTGTGGATGTTATCGGTGGGGTTTCGCGTGAGTGTTAGTTCGTTGAGTGGGATGAGGCGGTCAAGGAAGTCTTTGACGGCGTGATTGATGATCGAGTTTGCTGACACTTCGCGTTCTGCTGCGACGGCGCGCAGTCTGTCGTTCATCTCGACGGGTAGCCGTACATTCTTTTGGTGGCGTTCGGCGTATTCTCTCGGTCGGCCCACGCTCATGTTGGCTCTTGACGAGACGCTAGAAGGTCGTCGGGGCGGGCGACTGACATTCCTAGTTGGCCTTCCGTAACGCCGAGTAAAATGGATCGAAGCGTTGCGTCACATGAGATCGTAGCCAAATGCGTCGGCGTGCGTAGGCTAGTTGACGGTTGATCGGCCACGCCATCCGCCGCCGTCCTTGCCGTCGCACCCCACGCTCTGTATAGGCCCGAGGGCACCACGGACACATATCCCATTCGGCCTGCCATGTTTTCCCATACCACGCTTTACGCACAGCCCGATCAGGGTGAGATCTGGATTCTCGGACCCGGTACACCTGCATATCGTTCATGTCGGTTCCTCCGTTCCCGACCGGGCCGGGAACCCGATGCGAAGCTCTAACTCTCGTAGGACAAGTTCAAGGGCCGCAACACGACCGCACGCCATGCTGTATTGATGCTGGCCGAACGGCGCGTGCTTGTCCCTTTCGGAGTTCGCTACATCAAGTTGCGTTTCAATCCAACCGAACAATGTCGACGCCATCAGTCCTCGACTCCAAGCCACCCGAGAAGATCAAACAGCGACGGCGCTAGGTAGTCGCACATGAGGTACATCAACTCCGGTTCGACCGGGTTCTCTAGCAAGATGGCGGTGCGCTTGCCTGCACCAACAGCCCAGCCGAGTTCAAGGTGTGCGGACTTGCCGCACGGCAGCACCATGACGAACGTGTCAGCGCGCTGCATCGCAGCAAAGTCAGCGTTGAAGCCTTCGGTAGCGCGAGGGTGATGCACCATTGCTAGGTACTCGTCAACATCTTCCCAGTCGCTGCCTTTCGCCGCGATTGGGGCAGATGGCACGCCGTCAGACTTGACCTGCTTCCACGAGAACCCGGTGCCACCTGGCGGGTTCTTGAAGTCGTAGTGTTCAATGCCTGCCGAGCGAAGTGCTGCACAGACGCCCGTGTGCATCATGTTGCGCCAGGAACTAGCGACGTAGATGTAGTTGGGGATCATTCCGGTTCTTTCTCCGCTCATGTCGTTTCCTCCGTTACTCGACTTCGGGCTGCGCATCCGCACCAACTACAAATTACCTTTGATGTGCCGAGCGTCAGATTGCGCTCAACACCCGAGAACAAGTGCGGCAAACCGCCACGCACACGGCACCCGGTCGCGCTGCGGGCCTTCTTCCTAGCCTTCACGGCGTCCCCGATTCTGCCCAACGCACCCGCTGGTCACTAGTCGGCTCACAGAACCACAGCACCCCATGAGGGCACACCAGGTTTGAAGGTCCGAACGGTGTCGGGAATATCGGTGGAACGGTTGTGGCGTGTATCTCAATGTCAAGACCGGCCATAAAGCCAACAAGCGCCGCCTTACACATCAAGGCGCAGCCGCATCTGACCTGCTCATCCGAACGCTCACTCACGGCTTGCCCCGTTCTGCTACCGCGGTCGCAAGGGACGCTGCCGCTTGTCGCACGGCCGCACGACGGGTGAACGTGAACCCGACCTCATAGCGGTCGCCGCCGAGGTGCTGCGTCCAACACCAACGGCGAGGCAGAAGCGCACGCCACGACATTCGCATCAGGTCTACAGGATCGGCCACCAACTCTGACATGTCGCTCACGGCTTGCCCCGTTCTGCGGGTTGCCACGACGACGACGACGACGTGTCGTCGGGGTGAACAGGACCGCACACAGACACCCACGGCCCGACCAGTAAATCGTAGTGGTGTTGTGTGAAGCCGTGAAGTCCGATCAGGTCACGCATAACCAAAGCCCCTGCAGCATCCGCAGCCGCCCGCCCAGCCGCGATCATGTCCCCACTCGCAGCATCCATCGCAGCCGCCGTCGCAGCGTTCGCAGCATCCATCGCAGCCGCCGTCGCAGCGTTCGTAGCATCCATCGCAGCCCACGTAGCCCACGTAGACGCCGCAGACGCCGCGGCAGCCAATCGGGAAGTCTCGTCTACGGGCAGGCCCGCCACCCGACGCACCAAAGCGACAACCTGCTCCCACTGTGGCCCGAACGTCGCCGCCAACATCTCATCGGTGATCTCACTATTTGCTACCAGCGCAGATTCGATTTGATCGAACTCGAAAGTTTGGTCGTTGAACTGTGTGCCGAACCCAAACCGTGCCCCGACCTGCTCCACCAGAAAGGCGTCACCCGGAACCGGTTGACAATATCGGATAGCCCCAAACATGCACGTCGGGGTATCGGCATGCTCCCAGTCGCCCCAACCGTGTGTCCATAGCCGCCCGTGGTCGAGCCTTTCCACAACCTGCGCAACCGGGATCGTGATAATCGTTGTCACGGCTTGCTCCGTTCTGCGGGTTGCCACGACGACGACACCGGCGCAAGCTGCACCACGCCGAGCCACCCATGCAATGCGGCGTGGATCGCTCCCTCTCTTGAGGGGTGCACCCGACTGAACCAACCGTCAGCGTGCACGCTCACCCAATGCTCCTCAGTCATCGTCGGCATCGCTGCCGGAGGCTCCGGCAGACGCACCCAGGCGTCGAGAGTGGACAGCGAGAGCACACCCGGAGAGTCGTCAGTCTCGTAGACGACATACCACAGACCGAGCAGACCAATGTGCCCAGGAAACACGCCGACCACACGCACGGTTTCGCAGGAACCGGCAGGTTGCCAGCGGCTCCCCACCAACGCCTCCGGGTGATCCGTGCATGCTTTCAGTTGCTCACATCGTTCACACTTGGTGTCGTTCATCGGTTCTCCTGTACTGCTAAAGCGGCTTCAAGTTGTTCAAGCAATCGGCCACGACGCAGCCAGCGATGCAACATGTTGATGGCCTCAAAGTCGTCATGATCTTCGGGATCGAGGTTGGCGATGCAACTGATGCCGTCGCATTCTTGGTCGCCGCAGAATCCGCAAACGTCGGTGCTGGGGCATGACAACTCAAACAACTCAAACGGGTCAGCGATGACCGGCGGCGTCGGCATCGGTGCCGGAGCCTCCGGCAGACGCACCCACCGATCGAAAGTGACTAGCGAGAGCACACCCACAGAGCCGCCGTCAGGCTCAAAGACGACACACCAACAGTCGGTGCGCCCAGGAAACCCGGCAACGACTCGCACAACAGGAAGGACACCAGATTGCCAGCGGGAACCCACCAACGCCTCAGGATGATCGCTGCACGCTTTCAGTTGCTCACATCGTTCACACTTCACATCGTCGCTCATGTTGATCCCCCGACGACCAACACCGTTCCGTCCATGTGCTCAACGCGGTACTCGTCGACTTCGTGCCGTTCAGCGTTGCGGCCTTCGATAAGCCCCACGCCGTCGACGAAAATCGAGTAGCCGCGAGAGTCGAGACAATCAGCGATTAGACCGCCGAGTAGGTCATGAACTGAGCCGTCCGGTACCACCGGCACAATCGCTGACCGGTTGAATTGAATAAACCGGCGGCGCGTCTTAGCGTCATGCGGAATCGGGAGCAACCCCAAGTACACGCCCTCGGTGAGAGAGATACGAACCTCGTCGACGTAGAACACGTCATCGTCGTACCACACCCGTTCGCCGGGTCTGACCTGCTGTGCTTCTTTCGCCTGACTGACTGTGATCCTCATTCTTCTTCCTCCATGTAGGGGTCCTTTGAGCAGAGCAGCAGCACTTCAGCGTCGACGCGACGCTCACGGTTCGCTCCGTACTTCCACCGTTTCGTTGAGACTGGGATCGCTGACACGTCCCAACCGGCAGCCGCCAGTAGACGAGTCCAGCCTGCTACTACCGGTTCTTGACGGTCGCCAGCGATGAAGTCGGACACGTTGACGATCGCAGCGTCAGCGTCTTGCCAGCAGCCGATGACACGTTCAGCTATCGACCAGTAGACAGCTCGCGCCGGTGACGACAACGGAGTCCCGCGATAGCCCCACCGACCCTGATTGTCAGGATGCAACTCGCGGTCGTGCCCGACGATCTTGGCAAGCGCGCTGCGATAGGTGCGCCTCTTCGAGTTATCGCGCGCCTCAAACGAGTCCGCGATGCCGTTCGGATAGACAGGGCTTGTGACGATCGTGTACGGCTCGACCGGATATGTGGAGCCGTCAGTCGAGTTACCTTGAACGACTCGCGAGTCGACAATGAACGCCGCTTCTATCTCTGTACCGGAAAACTCGCAGCCGATCTCGTCGCAGAGCGCACCGAGCCGTTCCCCGGCCCCAGCAAACGGGTCGTGAACGAGAATCGTGTCGTCGATCAGACCGCGGATCGCGTCAAGAACCTCAGGGGAATACTGTGCTGGATGAGTCACGACGGATACCCGCTCGCTCGCACTGTCACGTCGAGCGCAAGGTCGCTTAGCCAGCTCTGCGTGTCTAGCCCGTTCAGCCGAGCGAAGTCTGCAAGGCCGTTGAGAGCACCGAGAATCAATCCGACAGCGAGAAACTTCTGCCTATCGCTCAACGGTACCCACACGTCAGCGAGTGCCGCCTCGTCTATCTCTGCGAGTACCTGCGTCACCATCGAGAACCCTGCTTGCACCGCGACTACAACGTCAGCACCTTGCGGGACTTTCATTCGGTATCCAATGGGAACAGGCCGCTCCGTCCGACGAGACGGCCTTGGGGTGTCGCACAACGTGACTCGTCGTTCTGTGAGCTAGATAGCCGTTCGTCGTTGTACCACCACACGAGACGCACCCCGATCAGCACGATCAGCGGTAACGCCGGAGCAGGAACCCCCGAAACCATTAGCGGGGCGGTACAGATGCCGAACACTGCGAGCCAACGGCGTTCCGACCGGCGCGCTACACGCACCCGCTGACGACACTCGAACGAGACGCTCACGACAGACTCATGGCGCGTCGAGAGCATCGTCGCGCAGCGCGTGCCGTTCTTCCCAATACGCCTCAGCGCGATCCTCGAAAGCCGCATATTCCTCGTCAGTCATTGTCATAGGCCAATTGTACCACGGAACGACACCGGTTTACAACTACGGTTGTAGCGGGTATTGGCGGATTCTTAGACCAGGCGGGAACCCGTCGATATCGCTCCCAGCGCGGTCAGCGCAGCCCCATACACGCCCCAAGACGCTCCCAGCCTGCTTCAAGTAGAAAGCGACAGGGACAGAGCCAGAGTTGCTGCAACGCTCGCACGAAGTCGTCGACCCGTCAGCTTCATGGCTTTCGTAATACCCGACTTCCATGCAAGAACAAGGAACGTCGTGCGCGCAGAGGTCAGCAAGGTCGCGCGCCCATTGTTCTTGCATTGGGCGCGCGTTCGGGCCTGACTCGCCACCAACGATCAGCCAGTCGATGCCGGTCAGGTCGAGTGACGGCAACGGCCCCAACAGCGGCTCGGCACTCAGGAACCGGATCGGGGCTGGAATAGTCCGCAAGATCGGTACACGCTCGACAGCACGCTGGTCATCTTCCACGGTTGTGCCCATCCAACAGTTCAACGGCCACTCCCCCAACCAGTGAGCGGGAATGAGACTAACCACGTTCTCTGGGCGTTTCGTGAGCAACTGCCAGTGCAGCCAGGGTGTCACTTCGATCAGCGCGAACAAACGCGTACGATCAGCGTCAAGGTCACGACGGTCCTCGAACACGTCGGCCATCGACGCACAGAACACACGCTGTGGAATACCAGCAGATTCGGCTTTTGTGTTCCACCTGACCGGCTCGGCCCAGTGCTTGTCCCCGAAGTGGCGGCGGTCGGCGTTCTTACCCCACACGATGTTGCCAGTACGTTTCGCAAAGGCTTCGGCATAACATTTTTGGCAGCCAGCGCTCACCCTCTCGCAGCCCCACCAGGGATTGAATGTCGCGTCTGTCCAACTGATTGCGGTCGTCGCTCCCAATGCTAGTCCCTCCCATTTGCTAGTCGTCTGAGTGTGTCGCTGAGGTCGTTCAGCCGTTGCTGATAATGCCGCAGGCACAGCCATTGAACTGGGTTCCCGTAGCCGACGAGCGACTCGCTAGCACAGCCTTCGACTTCACACTGACGTTCGGTCATGCTGCCCCCGTAGCGCGTAGCAGGTCGTACGCGGTCTGCACCCGATCAAACTCATCGGCATCGCCGCCAGCATCAGGATGAGTCGATTTCACTGCACGCCGGTAAAGCGTCTGCCAGTCATTCGTGCCCGCAATCTCCATCCATCCCATCAGCAGTGTGCGAGCGTCAGCGACAGTCATCGCAGCAGGCATCGGTCGACCTGAGCCGAGCGCGTTGAATCCGGTGTATTGCTCGCCACGATGCGACGAGCCGTAACGGTCGACCTTTCGGAGCGCTTCGAGCGTCAGCGCAATAGCGCGCACGTTCGCCTGCCACCCCGACAGTCGCCAACCGGAGCCGGTGAACGCGTCGCATGCGTAACGCAACGGGCCGTGTATCGAGTCAAACGAGATCACTACCCCGTCGCCTGTCACCTTCGCGTCAGCCCTGATACCGCCGTCCCTGCGCATCCAGTGGTCCGACGTTTGCACTTGCAGCACGACCTCGACTTCCTCATATCGCCCGTTTAGTTGCGCGACTTCGCGTTCAAGCAGGTTCGTCGAGTCGAGCCAGCTAGCACGGAACGGATGGTAGGCCGGGTGCGATACCGGATCAGTCCATGCCGCGAGCGGACGGAACACGATGCGAGCGCTCATTTCTGCACCAGCGGGTTAGCGGCTGTCTCACCCTCACAAGACCGCCGATAGGTGCGAAGTTCGGGATCGAACTGATACCAGCAGAACTGCACCTCGACATCGCCAGAAACCAGCGCCGTGAAGCCAACCCGGTCGCCTACCTTTGAGCAAAAATCTTCAAGTACGGTCGCTCGTCCACAGTGAGTGCATGTGCCATCGTCGATGAGCAGCTCTGCGAGCACATGGGTCGCCTGTAGTGGGGTTGCGCCAGCGCCCGCTGACGGGATCGGTTTGCCGTTACGTTGATGGTGCTGGGCGATCGCGATCCACATGACGACACCGTTATCAGGGTCGGTGTACTCGATGCGGTAGTCGCTCGCTCCGGTGCGTCCGATGAGGTCGATGAGCGCCAGGTATCGCCCCATCACTTCCGGTGGCATATCAAGGCCACTCATTTCGTTTCCTTGACTAGCCGGAAATGGTGGGCGATGTGACGACGTAGCGCCCAATACCACACCTTGCGACGTATCCCAAACAGCAGCCGAACGTCACACCACAAAATATGAACCGCTAGTCGGCGGGCTTGACTGCGAGGCATGTGAGTGTGCCACTCACTCTTCATCCCAAGCCACAGTTCATAGCCGTCGTTGTTCCATACCGCTATTTCAGGGTAGGAGTCCTTGCCGAAGTCTTTGCGCCAATGGTCGCCCGGTGGGCTCGGGCTACCACCCCAGTCGGTGCCCCAATGCTGGTAGATGTACTCGCTTGGCCTCATCGTTGCGCCTGCTCCACCGGGAACACCTCGCCAAGACTTCTCGACTCTATGGCCATGTTCGTTTCTCCTTCGTGTGGGTTTCAGTTTCGTCGTCGTTGTAACTCAGCTAGTCGGGCACTCAGCATGTCCGACACTTCACCTTTCGTCGCGCCCGGGTCTATCTCAATCTTCAACTGCTCAGCACGTTCGCGTTGTGCAACCGTCGCCCGTAGTCGCCGCCACGGCGACCCAATCAAAGCTTTCGCCCTAGCCTCCGTCGAGCGTTGCCCCCATTCCAGCCCGCCAGCGTTGACCAGCACAGTCTTAGACCCGTCCGGTTCGATCATCCCAGCGCGCCACTGCCCGTCGTCACGTTGCACGATCACGAACGTCGTCGCACCGACATGAAGCTCGTAGCGGGGAACCGGCCCGCTGATCTGTACCCAGTCGTGACCGTCGACCCCGCTACGCACTTCACGTTCCCTGGGCTTTGTTTATCATCCGGTATTCCTGCTGCTGAATCGCAGCCTGCGTGACCTCGAATAGCGCCGCGAGCGCCTTGTACGTCATTGGCGGGTCAAGTGCGCGAGCACGCTGAACGAGAGCGCCGCGCTGCACCTTCAGTTTCTCCATCGCGTCGCTAATCACTCTGTACCCCGGCTGAAAGGTTCGGATTTCGACTTCGAGCGCAGCGTGGTCTGGTGACGGTTCTCTCATTCGTTGCCTGCGTCGTCGTCTGCGTCGTCGTCGAAGTTGAGCCGGGAAACACCCTTGGCTTCTTCGATCTTCACGGCCTGCGCGTCCAGAATCTCACCGACGAGCGAACGGTCGATGAGCGACGCGGTGCCCGCCTTCAACCGCTGCACGCGCACCAGCTTGTCGGTGTCCTTGATCTTCTCGTAGGTGATCTTGTCGACGGTCGTTTCGAGAACGACGATCACAATGTCCCCGAGCTTCAACTCCTGCGGCTCGATCGCGAGAGCCTGCGAAAGTCCGTCGCCTGCATTAGAGACAGCGATACGAGTCGCGATCACTTCGCGACCCTCGAACGAGTGAAGAACTATCTCAGTCATAATGATTCTGCTTCCTGTGGGTGTAGATAGTGAGATTGTAATACTAGCAGCGTTGTCATCGCGAGCGCGTCCTAGCCCCGCTCTTATAGTCCATCTTCACCGAGGCCACATATTTCGCGCCCTCGAAAGCATCGAGAACGCGGGCAAGCTCGAACGGGCCTAGCTGATTGAACGTCTCGATTTCTTGACCGAGGACGTAAGAGGCGACCTCGATACGTTCCCCGCGCGTCAGCCCGAAGTCGGCGCAGATGCAGAAAATCTGCTCGCGCATCCGCATCACAGACGACTTCACAGTCGAGTTAGCCAAGCGTGAAGGGCGCAGATCGCGACGATCGTGAGAGCTGCGAGCGCTATGAACACGATCTCACCTTGCGATAGATCGCCGCCGCTCATTTCGACCACCCTGTTTGACGTAGCAAGTCGACAGCTACGCGCCCACTGCCGCTACAACGCCAGACGATCGCTTCGTCAGGTGACCCCGCTGATCGCTCGCGACGCCCCGAGTTATGAATGAACCCGGCTTGTGCCAGTTCGCTCACCCGTTTGCGCGCTGTCTCTGTACTGATCGGGGTGTTCTTCCCCGATGCTTCGCGAGCGGCGTCGAGCGCGGTCATGTCGCGGTTAGCGAGCACGAACAGAACGCGCGCAGCCGTTGAGCGGTAGCGGAACTTGCTCACATCACGCTTCGCGTGTCTCACCGCTGCCAGTTGCGAAGTCGACGGATCGTGAGCACGCGCCGGGAAACTGTCTGAGCGTTGCGGGTCAAAAATCTCCGGCCAGAGTTGCTTGACGACCAACACGATTAGCGACGGCGGGAACGTGTCGGTCAGTTCAAGCAGGTGTTGCCCGCAGCGTATGCGCTCGGCGGCGACGCGTTCGACTCGCACTCGCACTCGCGCAGCCAACGCATCCTCCGCTTGCCTGCCAATCACTGTCTCCATCTGAGGTCCCTTTCTCATCTGAGGTCGAGAGCATGTTGCTCAACGACCGGCTTCTTGCGGCGCTTCAACGCTGGGCACGTCACCCAGTGCGAGACGTAGGCGACACCTTCCGGTTCCGGTTCGCCCTTGCGCGCGACAGTCGCGACCAGTTGGCCGTACTCGTACGCGAGATAGACGGTCCCTTCCGCGGGCTGCGGGTCGACCGGCATACGCCGACCGGTCGCGGTCAGCACCAGCGCTATCGGACGATGACAATGCTTACAAGGACGCGACGGCAAGCTCACAGTTCCAGCCCAGCAGCCAACGGTTCTTGCACCGCAGTCGCGTAGTCGGGTGTCGACCATCTCTTGAACGTCGGGATCAGATCAAGCGAAGTGACGCGCACCGTCGCCCCGATCCACGCCTGCCACACTTCGATCTTCGCTATCCGCCACACGACGATCTTCGCGTCGTCCTCAATCAGCCCGCTCTCAGTCAGCGAGTCACCGAGACTGCGCGCCAACTTGTCGCTGTCGGGCGCTTCGATCTTCCAGCGTCCGAACAGACGAAACCTTTTCGGCCTCGACGCGGGCATAGGTAGCCGGAAGAACACGTCGACTTGCACCGGCCCAGCGATGCAACCGAACCCGCCAGCAGCCGCTTCGCGTGCTTTCTCAGCGACAGCGGCACGCCACGCTTTCAAGTTCTGACGCGATGACGCGTCGCCAGCGTCGACAACGATCGCCCGCCCCGTCTTACGATTCACGAACGCCGACTTCGATCCTTGCGGTTTCGGTTCGCCCACAACATCGAACTGCACGCTCGTCATAGCGCAGCGCGTTCTTCGGCCTTCGCGGCCTCTATTGACTCGACCAGCCGACGACCAACAGCAATCGTTTCCGTCGAGATCGGGCCACGCCGACCGATAGCTGTCACGACCACCTGCGCTTTACTCGCGCAGTTCGGGCATCGAGCGACGAACGACGACACAGACGACACGACCGCCGGGTCATCCTGATAGAACGTGCAGCCGCACTCGCATCGAACCTGAACAACCGTCAGCACGAAACCGCCTCCCACAGCCGTTGACGAAGTACGGGCTGATTCGCCATGTAGTTAGCCTCAATCACGCCGTCCACCATGTCAGCGAGCACGTCGGCCTTCGCTCTGCCTTTCAACGTCACCGCGATGAACACATGACCGTTCGGCGCTCGACGTAACGACCGGTCATCTCCAACCCGCAGCGGCGGTGAACGGAAACTCGGAACGACTAGCCCGTTGTGGCGCGCCTCGCGCCCAAGAACACGCGCCGCGTCCGCGAAGTCGAGCGAGGTCATTGAAACGATCTCCGGTTCCGTTGTCATGCGCCCATTGTACCACGGATGACAACGTTCGTTGTAAACGTCAGCATCGGGCGGGGTCAAACGCCACGTCAGCCGGAACGACATTGCAGTTAGGGCACGGAAGCCAACCTGCGCCGTCGTCGACTGCTACTAACCGTTCATCAGAGCAGACCCGGCACAAGAACCGTGCGCGTATGACCGTCAGCTCAGCGGAATGAGTCGCGGTGATCCCGTCGATCTTCGACTTGTCAACGCCGTACGCCTTCGCCATAGCCGTCAGCGAGTCAAGCGTCATGTCCTCGAACCCGACCGCGGACAGATCAGCCTCAATGCGGGCGCGCAGATCACGGTCAGCGCGAGCAGCGAGCGTGATCTCTCGAGCGAGAGCAACTCGACGCGGTGAAGTCTGATCGGCCAATCCGGGCATGCCGCTCATTCTACACGATGAGTTACAACCGCGCTAGTCACTTATCACCTGGCCGTTGTCGTCGAACCGAAGATCAGCAAGCGTCTTTAGAACCCCTGACGACTGCCCGGGCCATAGCGGTCGAGTTAGCTCATGGTCAAGGCTCGACAGTGACAACGTTCTGCCTCTGTCGTGCAACGACTTCAAGCCGTCCTGAATCTGTCGCCGCGAATGACCAGCAGCTAACGCTCGCCGCACGATGTTCGTGTAGCCGTTGAAGTTGACCAATGGAGCGACCCCGCCGTGGCGTTCCTTGTACCACGTCCAGTAGCCGTCACAGATACGTTTCGCTATCTGAGCATCAGTCTCCCCCGCGACGAGCGCAAGCTCGGTGCCAGGTTCTCCCGGCTCAGAATCGAACATGTCAACAGAATCATGCGCGCGCTGTTTTCGCGCGGGTAGTTCTAAGGACAGTTCATTGGACTGTTCGGGTGACATCTGTGGTACCACACTTGTCACCCCGTCTGCCCTAGTTGTCACCCCGTTGATTCTGTTTCGTTTGACCGGGAGCACCACGCCATCAAGGTGAAGATGATAGAGATTCGGTCGTCGGTCGTCGGGCGTGTGAGCGTTTCCTCCCTCGTTGACACGCACCGTGACCCAGCCTTGCTTCACAAGCTCAGCGATTGCTCTTTGGACTGTGCGCTCGGTCGCTGAAGCGTAGGTCGCCAGCGTTCGGACTGACGGCCATGCGCCGCCATCACCGTCGTGGCTTGCAATCCCGACAAGGACGAGCTTCTCTGTTGAAGTCAAGCCTTGTACTTGGAGTGCTCGCGCTGACGTTTCCCAACTCATGGTGCTCCCTTTCGGTTGGCCCGACCAGGTAAGCTCCTGGCGGGTTTCTTAGCCGAGTCCCACTGTACCAGTCCCCTGGGCCGGAAGCCGCGGAAGCGTCCCGGTCCTGGGGGCTGCGTCGTTTGATAGCCCGGTTGTATCCGCGTTCACAATGCTGCTAGTGTTCTCGTTCCACACACGGAACGAGGAGAACATGAACATCGACAAGATCGTTGGGGTAGTCGCGCCAGTTGACGAGGCTGCAGTCGAAGCAGAACTGGTGGCGTACATCACCGGTATGGACGTTGAAACGGCGGGAGAGCCGTGGCGGATCGAGAATGTCGGTCAAGCGGATTGGGCGTTACGCAAGCTCATTGAGACGCAGGCCGCGTATGGTCAGTACGCCGACGAAATCAGTCTGTGGGAGGCCGCGCGGAAGCGTGCGAAACACGCGATCGACTTCTTCACAGAGCTGTTGCAGGCTTGGGCTATCGGGGCGCGCACGAAGGACACCAAGTCGTTCGCGCTCGCGCATGGCACCGTGTCGACTCGTCAGTCGGCGGCGCGTCTGTCGATCAGCGACAAGGACGCGATTCTCGAATGGGCCGCTACGAACGCCCCCGACGCGATCAAAGTCACGTCTGAAGTTCAGCTTTCGTTGCTCACGAACGTCACGATCGAAGTAATGCTCGTCGGTGAACGACGGACGAACATGGCAACCGGTGAGATTGTCGTCGACAATCGTGAGCCGGTGCTACTGACAGACGAGGCGCTCGCCACAGTCGGCGGGGCCGGTTCAGGGTGGCAGGTTGAGCCGATCACGCTTCAGATGGCTGTCGCTGACGGCAAGGTCGTGCCGGGGATGACAGTCGTACCGGCGAAAGTCACCGCGAGCGTGACCGCGTTGGGGGTCTGATGCCGCGCCGAATGTCGTGTGCGTTCACTGTCTCAGCGGTACACGATCGGTCTAAGACAGTCACACGACGCGACGTGACGACATGGCTCGACCTGCGCCCCGGCGACCCGCTGACGTTAGTAGAGAAAGCGATGGGCTTGAAGAAAGGCGCGAAGCAGGTAGTGCTCGCGCAGGTCGAGATCGTCAGCACACGGATGGAACCGCTCTCCGCTATCGACTATGAGCCGGGTGGGTGTTTGCGCGAGGGTTTCCCCGAGATGAGCGTCTACCAGTTCATGGACTTCTGGCGTGAGTCCCACTGCTACCCGGCAGGGACTGACCCGGTGGTACGTCGGATCGAGTGGCGCTACTTGTGACACCGCAGGACGCTCAGAAACTCGTCGCGGCGTGGCGGGTCTGCTGGCCTTCCGCACCGTGGCGCGCCGAAGATATGCGTCTCACCGTCAACGCGTGGGCCACGATCCTCGCAGACGTGACATACGACGAAGCTGAACAGGCCATGATCGGCTACGCCCGCTCCGGTGCAGCGTTCCCGCCAGCACCAGGGCAACTCGCTGAACGTGCGCTCGATGAACGCGCCCGCCGCGCCGGGACACGCCCACCCGATCTTGACCAGGCTCTCTCTGAAGTTCGTCACTACGTCACGACGAAAGGCTCACGTCGCGGTCAGCCGCCCGCCGAGTGGTCGCACACTGTCGTAGCAGAGGCCGTGAGAGCTATCGGCTGGGGCGAGTTGTGCGAGGGCGGCGACACGACACGCGCACACTTCCGCGCCGCCTACGAGAGCGCTAGAGCACGCTGGACGCTCAGCCAAACCGATAATCGACCGACATTGAGCGAACCTTGTCAGACCCCTGCGCTACACTAGGGGCGTTGTAACTTCCCACACGAAGGAGAAAGAAACATGGCCTATCAGCCAACAATCCGCCGACCGACAGGCATCGCTACTGCGCCGCTCATCATGGTGTCAGGGCTTCCGAAGTCAGGGAAGTCGACGCTTGCATATCTGCTTGGTCAGTCTCAGATCATTCACCGATCGTGGGTGATTGACTTGGGTGAAGGTTCTGCTGACGAGTACGGGACAGATGATTCAGGCTACGAAGTCGTCGAGTGGGGCCGGTCGTTCGCTGACTTGAAGGACACGATTCGCTTCCTGATCGCAGAGCCGTGCCCGCCGAAGCTAATGAACGTCATCACGATCGACAGCGGGACAGAGCTGTGGGACAGTCTGAAGGATCGTGCGAGTAGTCGCGCGCGACGGTCGAAGAAGAACGCTGCGGCGCTCGAAACGGACCCCGACTATGAAGTCGACGTGTCGATGCCGTTCTGGAATGACGCGAAGGACACTTGGGCCGGGATCATCTCGCCGCTGAAACTCGCGCCGCACATCGTCGGGATCGTCACAGTCGCGACTGACATGGTGGCTGAAGTCGTGAACGGTGTCCCGACGAACCGCAAGGTCACGTCATATCAGTGTGAAAAGACGCTGACGCGAGTCGTGACTGCGCACGTCGCTGTCAGGCCCGACCACACTTCGCATCTGATCGAAGTACGCTCGAAACTCATCAGTGTCGGCGTGAACGGTCTGCCGTTGAAGTCTGATAACCCGCTCGACGAGCTACTTCAGATGCTCTCACCATCCGGCGATTTCTCAGCACCGGAAGCTGTCGAGCTGCAAGACGACGAGCGTGGCGGGCCGGTCGCTGACACGATCAGCCCTGAGCAGAAACAGCAGCTATTCGACACTGTGAAGTCGATCGAGAGCGACGACACCTTCCAGGCCGCGGTCAAGACGGCGTTCACTCGCCAGTTCGGGCTACTCGCTGATCTTCCACTGTCACGATTCGATGAGGCTGTCAAGTGGCTCGGTGATCGACTCTCACGGTTCGATGATGAGCTTGTCTGCAACGTGTGCGGCGCACCGCTCGCGGTCAACATGCACGCGAACTGCGGGACGACGACGAAACCGAAGCGGGGGAAGAACAAGGCGCAGCCGCCCGAAACGCCAGCCGATGAGCTTCCCGGTGATGACATGCCGGTGCAGGCGACGCTCGCAGACCTGATCGGCACGCACGCTGACCAGCTAGACGACGAAGAGGCGCTCGCTGACGTTGGGGCGACGTCGTGAGCGACTCATGCCAGCACGGTCGCGGTCCTGGCTGCAATCTCTGTCGGCTACTCGCTAGCAGCCGTCACGCACAGCTCTCCCCGTTCACACCGCTCGTCGCGCGCTGCGCTAACTGCGGCCAGACGAAGCGTCACTGGGCTGGCTGTACTCGCCGCAAACTCACGGTCAGACCCGATGGCAGTGACGCTGAGAGTCTCGCAGAGTGGCGACAGCAGCGACTCGGCGGCAGACTCGAATGACAGAGCGCGACGTCAGGGCTGACCTGGTCCGACGCGGTAAAGCCCCTGATAACCCGACAAGCGCGACGACAGACGCAACAACGCGAAAGCGAGAGGTAAACAGATGAACGTGGACCAAATCTTGAACGACACACTCGGGGCGCTCGAATTGCCAGACGGTGCGATCCCGGTGTCAGTGATCGTGCTCTGCGAGTACGCCGAACCTGGCGCTGACAACGCGCCCGGCAGACTCCGGCTCGCTATGTGCAGCGACGAAAACATGCCACCGTGGACTTCGCTCGGGATGATGCGCTACGCCACCGAGATTGAGATAGCCGAAATATGCGCGACTGAATGAGGCAAGTCTCGAAGAAGCGGGCGAAGCTACTCCCGACGCGTGCGAAGGTCTGCGCCGCGGTCAGACAACGAGACTCGAACCGCTGCCAAGCCGTAGACCGGCTGTACGGGGCGACCCTGCCCGTCGCCGCTGTAGCGGCGCTCCCGAAAGCCTGCGGCGGGCCACTCGACTGCCATGAGATCATCCCAAAGTCAGCTTGGGCTGGCGGCTGGCTCGTCGAATCGAACGTCATCCTCGTCTGCCGTAGTCACCATGATTTCATCGGGAACTGGCCGGAGGCGGCAGCATTAGCAGGCCTTCACGCCTTCTCCTGGTCGCCGCGACCGCTAGAATGATTGAGCCGGGCGCGACTTCAATCGCCCCGGCTCCGATCCCAACCTTTACAGGAGGCCGAGATGAGTGAGATGGTAGCCCGATGAGCGCCGCACCCGTTCCACCAGAAGTTAGGTTCTGGTCCCGAGTGGCCAAAGGGACTAACGACGAATGTTGGCTCTGGCAAGGACCGCGTAGTCCGCTGATGGGATACGGACGATTCAACGACGGCACAAGAATAATAATGACGCACCGCTACTCCTACGAGCTAACTATCGGGCCAATCCCTGAAGGACTGTCCGTCTGCCATTCCTGCGACACTGGATCGTGCGTCAACCCTGCCCACTTGTGGCTTGGGACGCATCTCGACAACATGCGGGATATGTCAACGAAGGGACGATCACTAGTCGGGACTCGTAGCCCGCGGGCGTACCCCACCGAGGTCGTTGTGGCTATCAGGGCAGCAGTAGCAGCGGGCGCTACGCTCAGAGAAACAGCAGAGAGGTTCGGGGTCCACCACAACACTGTCTACCGGTACGTCAAACGGTTGCGCCACCGTGACGTCGTGCCTGCGCCAACGTCTGCCCCCGCTCGCGCTGCCATCACTGAACACAACCGCAACGCGGCGGAGCGCGAAGTTGCGCGCTTTGATCGAGTCCGTGATGAAGCCGTGAGGTTGTACCGGTCTGGACTCAGTACTGTCGGAGTAGCCACCGCGTTAGGGACTCACCCTGGGAACGTTTCACGGATGCTTAGGGATCGTGGAGTGAAGGCCAGACCGCAGCGGTTGTGGACTGACGAGCAGGAAGCCGAGATAGCAGATGACTTGCGGCGACTAGGTTCAGTGCGGCCAGTGATGGAGAAGTGGCCGATGAGCCGAGCAGTTGTTTCTCGGATTGGGCGCGATCATGGCGTGCATTTAGTCGTTGGTCGACGTAAACAGACTCCCTAGACGGCTACAGCTACGAAGTACCCGGCAGATACCCGCGAGACGACCAGCCCTAGAAGCTCACCACAAGCGCCCAGCGCTCGCCAGCCGCGTGTAACCCCGATTCCGGTACCAAACTAGCGGAACGACCAGCGCCCGCCCCCTGGGCAGAGGACGGGCGCTGTACTTCCCACACGGAAGTCGATCAGGACGCTATCGCGCTGGACGTTAGCCGCGCATCATCCTCTAGGGCGCAATCCGTTCGATCGTGTCCCCGTTCGGGCCGAGTAGCCATGCACGCTCAACGAGCGCGTAGTGACTCTCATGGTCACTAAACAGCGGGCCGACCCAATATGCGAGCAGCGTGAGAAGCCGAGGCTCAGTGAACGTGCAATCCATCGCTGTCGCCACCAATAGACCACCATGTCGATCGGTAACGTCATTAGGCGACGCGTACCAATCCTGGCTGATGCGCTTCACCTGTGAAACGCTAGCGACCCACAGCGTGTGATCGAACGGCACGAATGGGCGGTCTGGCCCGTTGCTGCCGTCCTTGACTTCATGCGCGAGTTTCAGTGTGAACATTTTCTAGCCCTACCTCTCGGTTGTCTTGCTCGACCACCGCTGGCCGACGAACAGAAGCCTACCTACGCCACCTTGCGCGCGGCCACCATGAAGTCAGAACGCGCGCTCAGCGACCGAAAACGGCGAACGCCCCGACCCGAAAGTCGGAGCGCGCACCGCTTCCCCCGAAGTCTCTCGAACGCGTTTAGCCAAGCCCAAGTTTCGGTGCAAGCTCAGCCGCGTCAGACGACTTGTCCCACAGCTTGTACGCCGTCTGAGAGCTGACCACCAACACCATCACGTCAATGAACGCCGTTCGCGTCAACACCGCCGACCCGTCAGGGAGCAACACAGCACGCTCGACGAGCGCCGTAGCGACAGTCACGACGATCGCGACGATCACCTTCACCCGCGGACTGGCAGACACCTTCAACAGCAACCCGATCGCCACCGGCAACGCAACAGCGGTGAGGACAGTCCACACCGGCTGCGAGAACGTCACCGAGTGACTCTCCGCCGCCGGGGCAACTTCCTGCGCGTGAACGACACCGGGAAGCGCGAGTACCGACACAGCAACAGCTACACCGGCAAGTAACCGCTTGAAGAACCTCATAAAGCAACCTCTTTCGTTTGGGTTACTCGCAACGCTAGACGAGGCTCCGCGAACCTACGGGTGATGAGCAAGGAAGTGCGCGGCGGTGATGTTCAACGGCGCACCCGGTAACGGAGCCGGGGTTGGCACAGGCCCTTCAAGAATCTCTCCACGCAACGCACGTAGATCGAAGTGCTCCGCAGGCAACGGAATCCGACCGCTAGCCGAGTTTTGGAACGGGATACGCCCCGTCACAGCCAACGCATTCAACACGTTGCCGTCCGATATCCATTGCACTTTCTCGCCCAACGTGAAGTGCGCCGTCGACGGCTGCGGCGGAACAGTCGAGTAGTCAACCGGTTGTATGAGTCGCTTCACTATTCCCTCCAATGCGGGCGGTATCGAGTCGCCCGCTATCCAATGAACGTGCGGCGGGTCAGCGGCAGTCTGCCACGCCCACCCGTATGTAGGCGCGATCTCCCAAAGCAGCAGCGCCGTCGACCGACGCAACGCGACGCGACGCGTGTCGACGATCTCTGCGATGTCGTCAGCACACCAGTCGCCGTGACGTGACGTGAACGGCACAGCAGCGTTGTACGGCCATGACCCGTTCTGATTCTGAATCTTGCACCAGTACGTCGCGTCGGGCACCGCGAACTGCTGCGCGCCAAGCCTCGCGATCGCTAGCGCGCGTTCAGTCGGTCGCCACAGCGCCGCGCGTTTCAGCCTCTTCGCCGCGTTGTATTCGTCGATCGAGCAGGGCCGATAGCGCTTGAATCGTCCGCCGAAGATATCCCACTGGCTTTGACCGGAACGCCCGCGCCCGGTGGTGGTCATCGTGACCCCATGCTCGCGCATCACCAAATGCAGATGCCACATAGCGAACGCGGGGAACGCGACCAGCATTCTCAGATAGCTCGTCGAGCCGGTAGGGCCGACAGGAGCGAGAAGCGCCGGGTCGATCGCCCCGTTGAGTTGACCTTTGATGCAGCTCGGCGGCAGATACGGGAGAATCGTCGGGCCAGCCAACAGATCGGCTCTCAGTACGACACGATGACGACGATACCCGCGCCGCCAGCGCCGCCAGCGCCGGATGCGGAACCGTTCACAGATGCGCCACCACCACCGCCGCCGCCGCCGTACAAGCCGCCATTTCCGCCCGCTGACGACGCCCCAGCGCCAGAGTTAGAACCCCCGCCACCACCAGCACCGGTGTTGGGAAGGTTCGCTACAACCGATCCACCGTCACCACCCGCAGTCGGTGTCGTCGTACCGGCGATGCCACCTGCCGCAAATCCCGACAATCCGCCTGCGCCGCCAGGCGTCCCGACGTTCAATGCGCTGATGTCACCCGCGCCAGCGCCGCCGCCCGCGACCGAGTTGCCGCCTTGTCCACCAGGGCGACCGCCAATATCGGCAACGGTGTTGCCGCCCACACCAGGAGGGGGACCAACGATCTGACCTGTCGGCACGGGTTGGTCGCCATTGCCGGATACCCCGCCCGCGACATTGGTTGTGTTGCCGCCGCTACCGTTACCGCCTCCGAACGCTTTGACCCACACGCCGATCGACGAGAACCCGCCGACAGCGCCAGCGTTACCGTTTGTATCGTTCGCCGCGATTGCCACGCCACCCGCGCCACCCGCGCCGACGACAACGGTTTCGCTAGCCGCTAACGCAGAGAGATTGAGAACGCCTGACAGACGTGCGCCACCGCCGCCGCCGCTGCCGCCGATGCGCGCGGACCCCGCAGCACCACGTCGGCCTGACCCGCCGCCCCCGCCAGCGCCGATGATGACGTACTCAGCGACCTTCGCCCCAGCAGGTTTCACGAAGTTACCGTTCGCGGTGAACACCTGAATGTCGACAACACCCTCGAACCACAGACAGTTCGACGCGTCAAGGCGAAACGGATTCTTATAGTTCGCCGGTGGTGCAGACGTTGGCGGGCACCCACAACCAAGTCCTGGCCCGTCAGCTACGAATCCCATGTGTTCCTCCTAGTAGCAGACCATGATGACAATGCCAGCGCCGCCAGCGCCGCCAGCGCCGGATGCAGAACCGTTCAATGACGCGCCGCCGCCGCCGCCGCCGCCGCCGTAGAT
>Ga0163150_10000877_pt1 | contig 53674 bp, 44 predicted proteins | sample OliLakLV19P2IB_FD_148628 | JGI IMG/M metagenome (GOLD analysis project Ga0163150, IMG submission 148628) | Freshwater microbial mat bacterial communities from Lake Vanda, McMurdo Dry Valleys, Antarctica - Oligotrophic Lake LV.19.P2.IB | ecosystem: Environmental > Aquatic > Freshwater > Lake >...
GTTTGGTGTTTCTTGCTCGCGACTTGTTCCGCGCGAACTTCGGAGTTATTTAATTTTTGTTCGTTCATGGTGTTGGTGGGTGTAGCGCCTCCGGCGCTCGCCCACCAACTACTCATGTCATCTACCACGGCGTTTGACGCTCCACGAACCAGTTGCGTGGCGTTTCCGTTTGCGCGATAACCGCGCACACATTCAACCAAGGAAAATTATGAACCAGAGCATCAAAACTATTCTCACGACCACGCTTCTCGCAGGCGCATTCATTCTCACGGGCTGCCAGTCCGGCTCGCACCACCACGGACGGCACGCGCGCGCGGAACTAAATCCCACGGCGAACAACAAGGTGCAGGGCACGGTGGATTTCTTTGAGACCGCCAAGGGCGTGCGCGTCGTGGCCAAGGTCAGCGGACTCACGCCGGGGCTGCATGGGTTTCACATTCACGAGAAGGGTGATTGCTCGGAAAAAGATGGCACCGCCGCAGGTGCTGCCGGCGGCCATTTCAATCCCGGCGGCATGAAGCACGGCGGACCGACGGACGCGATGCGTCACGCGGGCGACTTCGGCAACATCACGGCGGACGCGTCGGGGAATGCCACCTACGAAGCCATCGACGCGCACATCACGTTCGACGGGATGAACTCGATCATCGGACGTGGCGTGATTGTCCACGCGAACGCGGATGATCTCTCCGGCCAGCCGGCCGGCAACGCCGGGCCACGCGTGGCGTGCGGAGTGATCCTGATGCACTGAGCGGGGCGCGGACCGCCGAGTCCGCGTGTTTTCCACGAAAAACGCAGAAGAGTGCGGCCAAGGAAGCTTGGGGAAATTTTTGCGCGCCTGCCCCTGATTCATCCTGGCTCATCGGACACGCTGAAGCGTGAACTCCAACCCAGGCGCGGGCCGCTTCCGTTGGAGTTCAACCTTCAGGTTGTCCGGCCCATGAACGCGCGGACTCGGCGGTCCGCGCTCCGTGGGGCGAAAATTTTCGCACGCTCTATTGATTTGCAAAACTCGACGCCTATAGTCGCGCCGATTTGACCAAGCAACATGAGTGACAATGCCGCTTCCGGCGCTCCGTGGAACATCGATTCCGCGCGCAACCTCTACAACATCCACCGCTGGGGCTCGAAATACTTCGACATCAATGAAGCCGGGCATGTCGTGGCCACGCCGCTTCAGGACGCGGGCACGGCGGTGGACATCACCGATGTCATCGAAGAGGCGAAGAGTCGCGGGCTGCGCTTTCCGCTGCTCATCCGCTTTCAAGATATTCTCCGTCACCGCGTCGAGTCGTTGAACAACGCGTTCCGCAACTCGATCAAGGAGTTCAATTACCACGGCGAGTATCGTGGCGTGTTTCCCATCAAGGTGAACCAGCTTCGCGAGGTTGTGGAAGAAATTCTCGAAGCGGGCAAGCCGTTCAACTTCGGACTCGAAGTCGGCAGCAAGCCGGAACTGTTCGCCGGACTCGCGCTACAACAGCAGATGGGCGGGCTGATCATCTGCAACGGCTACAAGGACGCGGGCTTCATCAAGATGGCGCTGCTCGGCATCAAGCTCGGCAAGCGCGTCATCATGGTCGTGGAGAAGTTGGAGGAGTTGAAGCACATCATCGCCATCTCGAAACAGATTGGCGTGGAGCCAATCATCGGCATCCGCGCGCGACTGCTCAGCAAGGGTGCGGGCAAGTGGGCCGAGAGCGGAGGCGAGAATGCGAAGTTCGGCCTGAGCACGGCGGAGCTTCTCGCCGCGACGGAAATGCTCACGCGCGAAGGACTCGGCCACTGTTTCAAGCTGCTGCACTTCCACATCGGCTCGCAGGTGCCGGACATTCTCACGGTGAAGAAGGCCGTGCAGGAAGCGGCGCGCTTCTACGCGAAGCTGCGCAAGATGGGTTTCGATCTGGAGTTCATTGACGTGGGCGGTGGACTCGGCGTGGACTACGACGGTTCGCGTTCGGCGTTCGAGAGTTCGATCAACTACTCGTTGCAGGAATACACCAACGACATCGTTTATTACATCGCCGACGTGTGCAACGCCGAGGGCGTCCCGCACCCGAACATCGTGAGCGAGAGCGGACGCGCCATCGTCGCGCATCACAGCGTGCTGATCGTGGAGGTGTTCGGGAACATCGAGAAATCTCCGCCGGGCATCAATTTCGAGTACGGCGAGAACGAAATTCCCATCGTCCGCGAGCTGCTCGACATGCGGAAGAACCTCGGGAAGCTGAACAAGCTCGAAGCCTTCCACGACGCGCAGGAGCGCCGCGAGGACGCGCACCAGATGTTCACGCTTGGCCTGATGGAATTGCCAGACAAGGCGAAGATCGAGTGCCTCTATTGGGAAATTTCCAAGGCGGTCGTCGAGAGTTTCAAAGGCCAGGCCTACATCCCGGAGGAAATTAGAAAGCTCGAAGACAGTCTCGGCGATCAATACCTGTGCAACTTCTCCGTCTTCCAATCGCTGCTCGATCACTGGGCGCTCGGACAATTGTTCCCAATCATGCCGCTCAGCCGCTTGAACGAGCGGCCCACGCGCGAAGGCACGCTGGTGGACATCACCTGCGACTCGGACGGGCAGATTAACAAGTTCATCGACTTGCGCGACGTGCGCGACACGCTGCCCATGCACGAGCTGCGGCAGAACGACAACGGTCAGGAACCTTATTACCTCGGCTTCTTTCTCATGGGCGCCTACCAGGACATCATGGGCGACCTGCACAATCTTTTTGGCCGCGTGAATGAGATGCACGTCTTCCTCGATCCGGACGAGGCGGCGGGCTACTACATTGAGGAGATCATCGAGGGGAACACCATCGTGCAATGCCTGACGGCCGTGCAGTACGATGAAAAGGATTTGGCGCGGCAGTTGAAGGCGCAGATTGACGACGCGATCAAAGGTGATCGGATGAAGCCATCGGAAGGGATGCGGTGGCTGGACGATTATGAACGCGGTCTCCGCGAATACACCTATCTCACGTTCTAGCGAGGCCGCGATGCCAGAGCCGGAACGTCATGTCGTGCTGCTGTCGTCGCTACGCGGACTTGTGCGCGGGCTGTCGTGCCTCTTCTGGGGGCTGCCCGCCGCGCTGGTCATCGCCGTGCAGACGACGCGCGGCGACTGGTTGAAACCCTCCAGCCTCGCGCCCAACGCGGTCGCAGCCGTGCTGGGCATCGCACCCGTCCTGTTCGCCATGCTGCTGCTGCTCTACGGCGTGTGGATGATGGGAAATTTCCAGACGCAGGAACGCATCTGGATGTCCGCGCTGCACCGCGCCCGCTTCGTCGCCACCATCAACGTCGGCCTGTCGCCATTTCTTTTTTTCTGGAGCAAAGTTTCCTCACACTGGTTCTTCAACGTGACGGTCGGGCTGATGGTCCTTTCGATGCTGGCCTTTCTCTATTTGCTGAACAGCGTGCTCGCCCGACTAGCCGCCATGCTGCCGGATGAAACCTTGCGCGGCGAAACGCAGGTGTTCACACGGCTCAATCAAATCATCCTGCTCGTGCTAACCGCGTCCGCGCCGTTTTATTTTCTGGTGCGCGGCGCGGAGACGCTGCCGCGCATCCTCGTGGATTTCATGCTGCTCCTGGATCGCGTCGGCGAACTGATGCCCTTGATGTCGCTGCTCGTCTTCGTGCTGCTGCCCGTGGCCATGACGATGGCGCTGGTGTGGAAGACGAAGGAAGTGATCATGACCAGCGTGTTTTCCAGCGCGGGCAGCGAGCCGTTGCCGCCCGCCCGTTGACTTCACTCCGACCGGCCCCGATGCTCCGGCCACGAATTGCGTATGCCAAAAGTTACCGTCTTGCCCGCGAATGTTTCCGCTGAAGTTGAGCCGGGAGAACTGCTGCTCGATGCCGGCGAGAAAGCCGGCGTGGAAATGGAGGCCGGCTGCTTCAACTGCTCCTGCGGGACGTGCGTGGTGGAAGTCGTGAGCGGCATGGAAAATCTCGCCGAACCGACGCCCGAGGAACTCGACGTGCTGGACGCCTGGAACAAAGACCCGGAGACGCACCGCCTCACCTGCTGCGTGAAGATTGAGAAGGGCGAGGTCGTGATCAAGGCGGGGCACTGACCGCGTCTCGCTGGCGCATTTCCAAAATTTAGAAACCCGCCGCCCCGCTGTCTGCGGCACGTTTGTCCGCGCCGGTTTCCAAATTTCCCGCGCCGTTCACCACAATGATTTCCGCCGCGCCTTGCGAGCCGGACTCAGTGAGCGTGTGACCGCGTTGGCGCAGAGCTTGAATCACCTCGCCGGCAAACGACCCGCGCTCAAACAGAATCCGATCCGGCAGCCATTGATGATGAAAGCGCGGCGCGTCCACCGCCGCCTGCGCGCCCATTTCAAAATCCACCACGTTGAGAATCGTGAGCAGCACCGTGTTGATGATGGTGCGTCCGCCAGGACTGCCGGTGACCATGAGCAGACGCCCGTCACGCACGACAATCGTAGGCGTCATGCTCGACAACATGCGTTTGCCCGGCGCGGTCAGATTTGGCGCGGTGCCGATGAGGCCATTCGTCGTGGTCAGTCCCGGCGCGGCGTTGAAGTCGCCCATCTCGTTGTTCAACAAAAATCCCGCGCCCGGCACGACGATGCCCGAGCCGTACGATTCCTCCAGCGTGTAGGTAAGCGCCACGGCGTTGCGGTTGGAATCCACGACGGAGAGATGCGTCGTCTCTTTGCTCTCCGGCGACCAGGCAAAAGTTGTGGGGGAAGAAACCGTGGCGCGTCCGGGTGAGATCGTTTTGCGCAACGCTGCCGCATGTTCCTTCGACGTGAGCCGCGCCACGGGCAAATCAGGATTGAAGTCCGGGTCGCCGAGAAATTGCGCGCGATCTGCGAAGGCGCGGCGCATCGCTTCAGAGACCAGATGAATGGTCGTCGCCGAGTTCGGGCCGGAGCCGCGCAGGTCGAACCCTTCGAGAATGTTCAACATCTCTACCAACACCACGCCGCCGGAACTGGGCGGCGGCATCGAGATGATTTCACAGCCGCGGTACGTGCCGCGCACCGGCGTGCGCCGCACCGCACGATAGTTTTTCAAGTCCGCGCGCGTGATGATGCCGCCGTGGGCCTGCATCTCCCTCTCGATCAGCGCCGCCGTCGCGCCTTCATAAAACCCCGCCGGGCCGTCGCCTGCGATCCGGCGCAGCGAGCGCGCCAGATCCGACTGGATCAAGGTATCGCCCGCCGCATACGCCTCGCCGCTCTTCGTGAACTGTGCGAGTGAGGCGGGATGTTTCGCCAGCAACGGAAGGGCGGATTTCAACGACCGCGCCAGTCCCGCACTGACGACAAACCCGTCGCGCGCGAGTTGAATCGCGGGCTGCACCAGTTCCGCCCACGGCAGGCTCCCCTGCTCTTTCCACGCGAGGTGCAAGCCCGCGACGGTGCCGGGCACCCCGACGGAGCGATGGTGGTTGTGGTGCAAATCGAAATCATACTTCCCGTCGCGCAGAAACATTTTCGCGTGTGCCGCCGCCGGAGCCTGCTCGCGAAAGTCGTAGGCCACCGCCTCGCCTTGCGCCGAACGGAAGACGAGGAATCCGCCGCCGCCGATGTTGCCCGCCGCCGGATGCGTGACCGCGAGCGCGAAGGCCGTCGCGACCGCTGCGTCCACCGCATTGCCGCCACGTCGTAAAACATCCGCGCCGACTTGCGAGGCGATCTGGTCCTGCGACACGACGGCGGTCTGGGCAAAAACTTGCGGCGCTGCGCCGCGCGCGCGCGAATTGAAAGCCAGCATCAGAATCACAGCGAAGCACCGCAGCGCGTTCAGGGATTTCACGCGCGCAGTAAGGCCGCAGTTGAAAATGAGCGCAACGCTGAACTGGGGCACGCAGCAGAATGATGACGCCTCACCCGACGGAGCGAGGCCGCGACGCCCTGCACTCCCGCCATTGACAGGGTGCGATTAGAAGGGGCGGGTAGGCACGGCGGATCGCGTCGGGCCAGTGGAGCCGAAGGCTTTGGGACTGCGGCAAGAATTGCCGCTCTGGTTCCCCGCCCGAGGCGAGTCCCTTGGTGGCCAACGCTCCGCTTGAATCCAGAGCTGCGATGCTCGCAGAAGTCCCAAAGCCTGCGGCTCCACCCGATCTGGCCGCCCCGCCACTTCTAATCACCTCCCATTGACACCGACTCTTGCGTCGCAAACATTCCGCGCCCATGAGCGACCAAATCATTTACCCGCGCAGCCCGCGCGAAACCATGTGCGGCTGGATGCACCTGCCCCGTTACCTCGACAAAATTCGCCTGCACCTCGCCGGCAAGCTGCACGCGGACTACCAGCCGAATTTCGGCCAGGCTTTCGACGGTCGCTGGCTGCAAGCCGCCGGCCTCACGCACGAGCAGATGATCGAGGTGGTGAAAAATTCCACCACGGACGGCGAAGTCTGCGACTGGGTGCGCGCGAATGCGCAGAAGACCGACGCGGAGAAACGCGCGCACGCCGAGGGCATGACGAATTATCCCAAGGCGGGCGACGTGGAAATGGAAGCACGCCTCAAACAACGCAAGGAAGCGGCTGGACTCGCGCATCGCGATGACCTGAAGAGCTTCGTGGACTTCATCGACGCCGACGAGAAGCGCAGGTGAAGGGCGTGTGGCCCAAATGGGCGGAGCGGCGGACAGCCATGTCCGCCGTGGCTGTTCATCACGAAATCAGGCCGAAATCATTGGGTTGGAACGCTGCGGACATGGCTGTCCGCAACTCCTTTCGATTTGGGCACCACGCCGTGAACATGCCCCCGGCGTGGTGACGGAGTAGATTGTTCGACAAAAGGTGGTGCTGGCTGATTGGTGATGACCGGTACCCGGCGGGACGCCGGGGGCACGTTCACGGCCATACGCGCTGCACGAGAAAGTAGCTACCCAGAATAATCAGCGCCACCGACATCACCGGCACCCAGCGATTCGGGAAGAATTTTTTTAACTGCCAGATCACCGGCAGCATCAGCGCGGCGATGGCGAGTTGTCCCGCCTCGACGCCGAGATTGAACCACACCAATGGGGTGAGCACGCTGCTCCCGTTCGCGCCCACGCCCAATTCGCGCAGGATCGAGGCGAAGCCGCAGCCGTGAATCAATCCGAAGGCGAAGGTCAGCAGCCAGCGGTTGCGAAAGTCCGTGCGCAGGATGTTTTCGACGCCCACGTAAATAATCGACGCCGCGATGATCGGTTCCACCACGCTCGGCGGAATGCGAATCCAGTTGAACGTGGCCAGCGCCAGCGTGAGCGAATGTGCCACGGTGAAGGACGTGATGATTTTCACCGCGTCGCGCAACTTCCCGCCCACGAGCAACAGTCCGAAGAGAAACGCCAGATGATCCCAGCCTTCGAGGATGTGCTTCAACCCCAGCCGCAAGAATCCCCAGGTCGCGGATGGAGGCCCCCCGTCTGCCGCCTTCGCGAGGAGCGGGATTTCCACCGTGGGCTTGTCCCGGTCGAGGACGGTCTCGCCCAGTTTCACGCCCGCGGCATCGTGGACCATCACGATCTGGCTGTGGCCGGGGTTCAATTCCTGGATGATTTCAGAGGTGACGAGCAGCACCTGCGTGGGCGGCAGTTCGAAGGTGAGCTGGAAACGCAGGCCGTTGGTTTCATCCACCTGGATGTCAGGCGGCGCGGTAAGCGCGAGCATCCGGCCATCGGACTCGAGGGTCAGCGCGCTCTCGCCGAGCCGCCGCAGGCGCGGACGCGCGGCGGTGAGTTCGTTCGCGCTCAACTCGCGGTCGCGGTTCGTGTCGAGCGCGTTCGTGCCGTCGAGTTCCGCCCAGGCGAGAATGAGCTGCGCGGTGAGGCGGTTCGAGCCGAGGTCGATGAACAGCGTGCTGAGTCCCGGCTGATGCGCGCGGACGAAGGCACAACTCAGCAGCAAGAACATCACCGCTGCACCGGCGCACTTGGTTCGAGGACGGAAAGACATGGGCTTGGAATTAACAGAGAACGGAATCCAGACCAAGTGTCGGCGTGCCGTGGAAATCGGGACGTTCAGGAATTGGTCAAATGCCGTCGTTGGAGTCGTGCCAAGTAGGGATCCAGCCGGACGAGAAGGAAAAGCGCCCAGCGCACGAGCCACTTCTCCCAAAAGGTCCGCGTCTGACGCAGCGTCTCTGCATCCATGCGGTGACAATGCCCGAGATCCTCCGCAAAAATTTGGCGCGCTTCCGCCGCGAGCGTGGCGTCCGGCACGCGCGCGACGACTTCGTAGTTAATGCCCAGGCTTCGGGCGTCCAGGTTCGCCGAGCCGGCATAGACCACGTCATCCACGATGATCATTTTCGCGTGCAGGATTTGTGGTTTGAATTCGTAAATCTCCACGCCCGCGCGCAGCAGCGAAGGATAAAGGCTGCGCGTGGCGATGCGCATGAGCCGCACGTCGGTCTGGCCGGCCAGGATGAGTTGCACCGGCACGCCGCGGCGGGCCGCGCGCTTCAAGGCCCGCAGCATGCGCAGGCCCGGTAAAAAATACGCGCAGACGATGCGGATGCTCCGCGCGGCGTTGAAGTCTTGAACGAGGGTTTGCTTGAGCGCGCGGTGGCCGCGCCCCGGCCCGGTGAGCAGTAATTTCCAGTTGTATCCGGCGGCGGCGTTGCGCGAACGGCGCAGGCGCTGAAATCGCCGGTGCCGGCAGTCCGCACGGGAGAAGAGTTCGTTGAAGGCATCGGCCAGTTCCCGCACGAGCGGGCCTTCGACGCGCAGGCCGAGATCGCGCCAGCCGCCACTCACGCCATCACCGTAGTATTCGTCGGCGATGTTCAGCCCGCCGATGAAGGCCAGCTCGCCATCGACCACGAGGATTTTCCGGTGGTCGCGGTAGATGATGCGGCGCAGTTGCACGGGATTGAACAGGCGGAATTCACCGCCCGCCGCCAGCAGATGACTCCAGTAATCGCCAGGCAGACTGTAGGAGCCGACCGCGTCGCACAGCACGCGCACGCGCACGCCGCGCTGCTGGGCCGCCGTGAGCGCGTCACGAAAGGCGTCGCCAATTTTACCGGCGCGGAAGATATACATTTCCAGCCGCACGGAATGTTGCGCGTGGTGGATGGCCTCCAGCATGGCGTCGAGCGCCTCGCGACCGTGCCGCAACCAGCGGCAGCGCAGGGCGGAGTCCGCTTCGGGGCCGGTGCGTTTTTCCATGCGCGGGCAGGGTCTGCGATTCGAGAGAGGATTGCAACGGGGCGGGCCGGTTGGAGCGCCGATTTCCAGATCGCGTTCGGTAACCGCAGGGTGCGGGCCGCACTCTACGGCTTTTCCAAAATCATCTGCCGCCGCGAATAGTCGAAGATGACCTTGAAGCGGTTCAGCGCGGTGATGCCGATATGCCCCGCCAGTCCGGGATCGACGGGCGAACCTTCGAGGAAGAAATCCGTCTGCGGGCGTTCAATCTTCGCCGCGCCGAGTTGCAGCCGAGGCAGGAATCCGCTGCGCGTGTCCGTCCCCCCGCCCACGCCGACCTTCGCGCTCTCGCTGGTCGCGGCGTCGTCGAGCAGGCGGTGGGTTTTCACAAAATCATGACCGAGGCACACGCCGCTGTCGCAGCCGGTGTCGATTTCAAACTCGCCGCGAATGGCCGGGCCATTGGTCGGATGAATCGTGGCCTCGACAATGGGCGTCGTGCCGCCGCGCCGAAAACGCAGCGGCACAATTTCACCCGGACCGGCGTAGATGAAGTTGGTGGGCGCGTGGAGCAAAAGTTGTTTGCGCACAAAATCAATTTCCACCACGTAGTTGCGAAAGAGTCCCGAGCCGAGGATGCCGTCGCGACGGCGGCGGCGATTGCCATCGGAGCCGAGCGCGGCCACGCGACGCGGCGCGTACTCGACGCCACCAAGATTCAGCACGGCACCCTCGTACGTCGGCGCGCGCTCCTCGCCGGCGATGCCAATCACCGTGACTTCGCCCGCGCGCCGCAACTTCAGCGGTTCCGCCAGCGTGGGATGAATCATCGTCATGGCGAATCCCGTATCGAGCATGAACGAGAGCGCGTTTGAGCCGTTCAGCGAGACGGGCACCATCACGCGGTGCGGCGCGAGGCGGATGGGAATGGTCGCAAGCGGTTCGGCGGCGCCGGCGACGTGCGCCCACGCGAGAATCGCGGCGAGCTTGTAGATACCGCAGTTCGACATCTGGTGCAGACGATAGGCCAAACATCCGGCGAGGGCAGTTTTTTCTCGCGGTTGCTGCCCGGTGAAACCGGCGGCATCGCGCTGCGCAGGGACGAACTGAAACGCACACGTACGAGACAGAGAAAACCTGCTGTCCGGATCTCAAGACAAGAAAGTGTCGTTGTGAATAATCTTTGGTGGACACGGAACGGGCCGGGTTTTACAAGTCTTGCACCCAAACAACCAAACGGACTCGCGGGCTTCGGCTTCGGGTCCGTTCTTCTTTTCCTGACGGGCGTAACCTCCTCCGTTCTCTTCGGAGCGCCCTTGTTCGAATCGGTGCGATTCGCAGGCTGACCAAAACGCGCCGATTTGGAAATCAGCGCTCCACCCCAGTTCAGCGCACGATCCAGTCGAGGATGGACTTCTGCACATGCAGCCGGTTCTCGGCCTGATCAAAAATTGTGTTCGCGTGCGCCTCGAACGTCTCCTCGTCAATCTCCTTGCCGCGATAGGCGGGCAGACAGTGCATGACGAGCGCACCGGGTTTCGCGAGTTTCACGATCTCGGCGTTGAGCTGATAGCCGGCCAGTTCGCGGAGGCGCTCGGCGGACTCGGCTTCCTTGCCCATGGAAATCCACACGTCGGTGTAGAGCAGATCCGCGCCCGTCGCGGCGGCGTGCAAATCTTCCGTGACCGTCACCTTGCCGCCCGCGCGCAGCAGAATTTCCGGCGCAGGTTGGTAACCCTTCGGCGCGGCGATGCGCAGCTCGAAGCCCAGTTTCGCCGCCGCAAAAATCCACGACACCGGCATGTTGCACGCGCCGTCGCCGATGAAGGTGACGACCTTGCCGGAAATGGAGCCGGACTTTTCTTGAAACGTGAAAATGTCCGCCAGCACCTGGCACGGATGCTCGTCATCGGTCAGCGCGTTGATCGTGGGAATCTTGGAAAACTCCGCGAACTCCTCCACATCGCTCTGCGCGAAGGTGCGAATGACCGCGCCGTGAATCATGCGCCCGAGCACGCGCGCGGTGTCCTTGATCGGTTCGCCGCGCCCGAGCTGGATGTCGTTCGCGTTGAGAAACATCACCTGCCCGCCGAGTTCTCGAATGCCGACCTCGAATGAGACGCGCGTGCGCGTGGAAGACTTGGTGAAGATGAGCGCCCACGTTTTGTGCGCGAGCGGCTGGTAACTGCGGTCGGCGCTGTTGCGGCGGCGCTTGAACATTTTGGCGTTCTCCAGAATGACGCCCATGTCCGTGCGGGACAGCTTCTCCAGACTTAACAGATGTTTCATGATTCAACCCGGACGATCCGGCTCGGAAAAGCGGGACTTTTAATCACACTCCGCGCCCCGCGTCACGCGGTAATTTGGGAACGGAAGAATAGGTCTGTTTCGTTATGCGGACAGGTTGGAGCCGTCCTGCTGGGGCCGCAGCGGAGCCGACACTTCATCCGCGTGGTACGAACTGCGCACCATCGGGCCGCTGGCGACGTGGACAAAGCCCAGACCTTCGGCGCGCACTTTGTATTCCGCGAATTTGTTCGGGTGAACGAACTCGACGACCGGCAGATGCTTGAGCGTCGGCTGCAAATACTGGCCGAGGGTGAGGATGTCGCACTGCGCTGCGCGCAAGTCGTCCATCGCGGCGAACAGTTCCTCCTCCGTCTCGCCGAGACCGAGCATCACGCCGGACTTGGTGAAAACTTTTTCCCCGCGCTTCTCCTTCACCTTGCGCAACACGGCGAGCGAGCGCTCGTAAGTCGCACGCGAACGCACGCTGGGCGTGAGGCGGCGCACCGTTTCGAGGTTGTGATTAAAAATCTCCGGCTCGGCAGAAAGCACGGCGTCGAGCGAAGAATCTTTTTCGAGAAAGTCCGGCACCAGCACTTCGATGACGATACCGGGATTGGCCGCGCGCACCGCTTCGATGGTCAGTCGGAAATGTTCCGCGCCGCCGTCCGCCAGATCATCGCGCGCCACGGCGGTGATGACGACGTGCTTCAACTTCATGCGCCGCGTGGCTTCGGCCACGCGCTGCGGTTCGTCCACTTCCAGCGCGAACGGCTTGGCCGTGCTCACCGCGCAGAATCCGCACGCTCGTGTGCAGCGGTCGCCCGCGATCATGAAGGTCGCCGTGCCCTTGCTCCAGCACTCCCAATGGTTCGGACACTTCGCGCTCTCGCAGACGGTGTGCAGTTTCAGGCCGTCGAGCAGGTTGCGCGTCTGCGCGAAGGTGTTCTCAGTCGGCAGCTTGAGGCGCAGCCATTCGGGAATGCGCGGGCGCGGCGCGGGCCGGGGCGGAAGTTCAAGCGTCGTTGTCATCAATGCGGGGGCAGGTTGAAGGTTGAAGGTTGAAGGTTGCAAGCGGTCTCTGCGGCACGCGGCTTTTCAATACCTGTAACCTTCAACCTGCAAACCCGTTCAAGCGCTTGCTTCCAACTTTTTCCAAAACGTTTCCAACTGATCCGTGTCGAAATCGGCCAGCACCTCGCCATCAATCTCAATGACCGGGGCCTTGGTTTGGCCGGTGAGTTCCTTCATCTCCTGGTAGGCCGCGCGATCCGTCACCACGTCCAGTTCCTCGTAGTCGAGTCCGTGCTCTTCCAGCCAGTCCTTGGCTTCATGGCACCAGCCGCAGGAGGGCTTCACAAACAGGCGAATCTTTTCAGGTTTCATCACAACGCGGCGACACTACTCCCGGGCAGGGCGATGAACAACCGGACATTCGTGAATTACGAAAACGGCCATCGCCGCGCCATCGCTCACCGCGATTTCTTCGCTTCGACACGGTAGCCATGCCGCCACACGGCGTTGGTCAGCACCTTGTCCTTGCAGTCCCAGTTCCAAGTTTGTGGACATGGCGGTCATGCTTGTTGCGCGAGGCGCTCGCGTCAATCTGTCTTCGCGCTGAGTGGCGACGGACGAGGAACGTAACACCATTCAATCCGCTTCCGTGATGATCGTGTCGCTGTGCTCGTAGCACGGAGCGCAGCAGCAGAGCAGGCGCAGCGTCTCGGGGCCGGTGTTCCAGAGCTTGTGCTTCTTGCCCGGCGGGATGGCGATGGCGTCGCCGGTTTTCACCTCGCGCACTTCTCCCTCAATCCGCATCCGGCCCGCGCCGTGCGTGATGAAATAAATTTCCTCCGCCTTGGGATGATAATGCTCCTGCGTGCTCGCGCCTACGGGCAGCCGCGCTTCCGCGAGGCTCTGGTTACGAATCTCCGAATTGCGGTAGGCCTGCAGTTCGCGAATCTCCGAGCCGTCCTTGGTGATGAAGGCGGGCGCGTCCGAAACATTTTTCACGTCCATGCGCCGGATGTTTGGGAAACGAAATGCGGAGGCCAATGCAAAACATCGGCGGAGGGCCGGCTTCCAGCACGGCGCGATGGAGTCGGGAACATTTCAACGCGCCGTGCGGGAAGCCGGCGCTCCGATGAGCTTCCGCTCCGCCTCCGTCACCGTGCGCCATTTCCCCGCCGGCAATTCACCGAGCGCGAAGCCGCCGATTTGCACCCGCATCAATCGCAGCGTCGGATGCCCCACTGCCGCCGTCATGCGCCGCACCTGGCGGTTCTTCCCTTCGGTAAGCTCCAGTTCGATCCAACAATCAGGCACGCTCTTGCGAAAACGAATCGGCGGATCGCGTGGCGCAACTTGCGGCTGCGGATCGAGCAACCGCGCGTGGCACGGCAGGGTTTTGCGTCCCTGAATAGTGACGCCCTTCTCCATTTCGCGCAGCGCCTCCGCAGACGGAATGCGCTCCACCTGCACCCAGTAGGTGCGTTCGTGTCCGTGACGCGGATGTAGCAATCGCTCGTTTAATTCCGGCTCATCACTCAGCAGCAGCAAACCTTCGGAGTCCGCGTCGAGACGTCCGATGGCATACACATTTTTCGGGAAACCAAACTCCGCGAGCGGACGGTTCGGCGAGTCGTCCGGCGTGAATTGCGAGAGCACGCCATACGGTTTGTGGAAGGCGAGCAACATCCCCGTTCAGCGCAGCACTTCGGCGAGGAACAGTTCCATCGCACGCCACGACCGCGCGTCCGCAGCCGCGTTGTAGGCTGCGCCCTTCGAGTTGTCGTGGCCCGCGTTCTTGTCGGTGAAGGAGTGGACGGCGTTGCCGTACGACAACAGTTGCCATTCGACTTTCGCGTCGCGCATCTCTTTCTGAAAGGCCAGCACTTCCGTGTTCGGCACGAACGGATCATCTGCGCCGTGGCACGCCAGGACTTTGGCTTTGATGTTCTTCGCGTCCGCCGGCGTGGGCGTGTTCAAGCCGCCGTGAAAGCTCACGACGCCCGCGACCTCCGCGCCGCTGCGCGCGAGTTCCAGCACCGTGGTGCCGCCGAAGCAGTAGCCGATGGCGGCGATCTGCTTCGGGTTCACGCGCTCATTTTTGCGGAAGAAATCCAGCGCCGCATTGATGCGCGCGCGGAGCAAGGGACGGTCGCTTTTATATTTTCCGGCCAGCGCGGAAGCGTCCTTGGGATTGTCCGCGCGCACGCCTTGGCCATACACGTCGGCGCACAGCACGGTGTAGCCGATCCGCGCCAGCATCTCGCCGCGCATTTTCTCGTAATCGGTCAACCCCTTCCACTGGTGCGCGATCAGGACGCCGGAGCGCGGGCCTTTGACGGCGTCATCGTAAATCAGCAACCCCTCGCACACGGTGTCGGCCTCTTTGTATTCGACCTTCTCGAAAATCACCTTGCCGTGCAGCGCGGAGGCGCAGAGAAAACTCGCGAGCAGAATCATTCCTCGTTTCATGGCGTCGTCGTAAGCCACGCGCAGGAGAATTTCAACGCGCGAGTTTCAACGGAGCGCGGACCGCCGAGTCCGCGTGTTGAACCACGGAAAACACGGGAGGAGAAAAGCGCGCCCACATGGCGGGGCGCAAGCAAGGACCCGTTCCTTCTGTGTCTTCCGTGTTTTCCGTGGTTCCAGTTTATGAACACGCGGACTCGGCGGTCCGCGCTCCAATGGACGCCTGCGCTCGCCATGAATTGAATCCCCCGTGGTGTGCCGGCGTTCTCCCCGCTACGCTCGCGCCCATGGAACTGGCAATGCCCGATGGACATCACTTGCGCGCCGCCGTCGGCTGGCTGGAACTGGGCGACGCGTCGGAAGCTCTCGCGGAGTTGAATCAACTCAGCGTCGAGGGGCAGGCCAATGCTGACGCGCTGGAAATCCGCTGGCTCGCGCTGGCGGAACAACGTGAGTGGGAGGCGGCGTCGCTCGTCGGTCGCGCACTCATTCTCGCCGCGCCCGAACGCGCCGGAAGCTGGCTGCATCATTCGTATGCCTTGCGTCGCGCGAGCAGCGGCGGATTGGCGGCCGCCTTCGACGCGCTGTCGTCGGTCGCGGAGAAGTTTCCTGAGGAATCCACCATTCCCTACAATCTCGCCTGCTACTCCTGCCAGATGCAGCGTCCGGCCGAGGACACGCTGGGCTGGCTCCAGCGCGCGCTGAAGATCGGCGGACGTGAAATCATCCTGCGCATGGCGTTGCAAGACTCCGACCTGAAACCGCTGCACGCGGAAATTGCGCGCCTGATGCAGGCGGCTTGAAAGAGTGCCGCGCGTGCATGTGCGGCACGGATTGCTTTCCTCGATCCGAACGCGCGTGGTAGTTTCCGCGCCTCATGAGTTCAGCGACAATACCGGTTGATTTCAAAGACACGACCAATGCGCAGATTCTCGCCGTGAGCGAGGACCGCGTGCAGGGTTTTCAACGCGATCCGTTCGGCGAGATTGCACGCTTGTCCGAAGTGCCGGTCGAAACCGTGCTCGAACGCATCCGCGCGATGGTCGAGGCGGGCACCATCCGCCGCGTGCGCCAGACGCTGCTCGCTACAAATCTCGCGCAGGGCGCGCTCGTCGCGTGGCAGGTGCCGCAGGAGAAGCTCGACGCGGCCTTCGACTGGATGTTCCAGCGCGATCCCTTCAGCGGCCATGTCGTGACGCGCAGCACGGACGCCGCGACGCCCGGCTCGAGTTACAAGCTCTGGACCACGCTCAAAGTGCCGCAAGGTTTCTCCATGCAGAAGCATTGCGAATTCCTCGCGCAGCAGACGGGGGCGGAGAAGTTCATCCTGCTCCCGGCTAAAAAACTGTTCGCGCTCGGCGTCGGCCACACGCGGCGGCGCGGCATGGAACCGGGCAGCAAGGCCGAGGTGCCGGCGGACATTCAGGACGTTTCCATCGTCACGCTGAATGATCTCGATTGGAGAATTCTCACCGCGCTCAAGCGCGAGTTCGCCCCGGCGGAGATTGTCCGTGACCTCTGGCGCGGGCGCGCGGCGGATGCCGGAGTGCCGCTGGAAACTTTTTGCGAGGTCGCCGAGGACATGAACCAGCGCCGCATCATCGGGCGCTTCTCGACCTTTCTCGAACACGTCAAGCCGCAGAAGGACGGCGAACGCGTCACGCGCTTCAACGCGCTTTTTCATTGGGCCGTGCCGGCGGGCCGCGAGATTGAGGCGGGCCGTGAAGTCGGACGCCATCACATCATGACGCACGCCTACTGGCGCGAAGGCGGGCCGGAGTTCCGCAACGTGAACGTGATGGGCGTGGCGCACGGCACGGACAAAACTTTAGTGCTCGCGCACAAGGCCGCCATCGACGCGCATCTGAAAAGCTGTGGCATTGAGATCAGTTACACCAACGTCTTCTGGGGCGGACGCAGCGAAATCAAGCCGAGCGAAATCGCCCCGCAAGCCTACCGCGACTGGTGCGCGCAGATGGGCGTGAGCGCGGACGACATGCGAGCCTAATGTGCCCCCGGCGTCCCGCCGGGTAGAACATTACGGAGTAGGTGGCGCACCTCGTAGTTAGATTGCCTCGACCCGGCGGGACGCCGGGGGCACTTCACCGCGCCGGCCAGTCCTCAAAGTAACAACCCACCGGCGGCGCGAAGAATTTGCGCGGCATCTTTCCCACGCGCGCGGCGTCCATGGCATCGCGCAGTTCACGATGCTGCACCACGGAGCGGGGCTTGCCGGGAGACTGATACCAATCATCAATGCGCCCGCGATAGAGTCGGTCGCCATCGGGCTTGAGCACAAACGCCTCGGGCATGTGCGTGGGACGGAGCCAGCGGGCGAGCGCGAGACCTTCGTCGAAGATCACGGGGTAGCGAATCGCGTATTCTTTCACGAAGGCCGCGGCCTGAGTGCGCGTCATAGACTGGCCCGCGATGACGCCGAAGAATTCCACGCCGTTCGTCCCCTGCCCTGCGGCGAGACGGTTCAGTTCCGGCACGTAGCGCTGCGAGATCGGACACTCCGGCCCGAGGAAGACGAAGACCACGGCGCGCGTCCCGCTGGCGACGCCGAACTGATGCGCGCGTCCTGCCGTGTCGCGCGCAGTGCGGACGCGGAACACGTCATGACCCGTCTCCGCGCCGAACGTCAGCGCGGCGTAACTGAACAACATGAGCAGCCAAGTTTTCAAAGTGAACGGAGCAAGAATGCCAGACCTCGGCGGCAGGTGCGAGTCTGGAGGGAGTATTTCCGAGGCGAATGTGGTTGAAGGTTTTTCAGGCCCTTCACGAGACCGAGATTGAAACAGGTCAGTCGCATCAAGACTTATCCTCACGCGCGGGACACTGGGTCCGCACCGACGATGCCTTTTTCATTCGTCTGCCCCAATTCGTCTGCCGTCCCCGCTTGAGGAATGAAAACTGGCAGACGAATTGGGGCAGACAAATTAAGGCTCGAATAAGCAGGTAAAATGTTGAGATGCGTCTGCCCGAGATGCAGAAGTCTCCAGACTTGCGCAATAACGGACACCCCGCCAGCGTCAGACCTTCCAATGCGCTTGCGACTCAACATTTTTTTTGCCCTGGCCCTGCTGCTCGCGGTCAGTGCGCGCTCCGCTGCGCCGCTCGGTTACAACCGCGACGTGCGGCCCATTCTTTCGGACAACTGCTTTGCCTGCCACGGCCCGGACAAGGGCAACCGCAAGGCCAAGCTGCGCCTCGACATCCGCGCGGACGCGCTGGCGAAGGAAGCGTTCGTGCCGGGCAAACCCGACGAGAGCGAACTGGTGAAGCGCCTGTTCACCACGAACGAGGACGACGTGATGCCGCCGGTGGATTCGCACAAGAAGATCACGAAGGAGCAGCGGGAGATTCTGAAACGCTGGGTGGCTGAGGGCGCGGTTTATGAACCGCACTGGTCATTCATCGCTCCGCAGCGTCCCGCCGTGCCGAAAGTCAGTAAGTCGGTGATCAGTAAATCAGTAATCAGTAATCAGTCGGGCCGCGCACCGAAGACTGATTCACTGATCACTGACTCACTGATTACTCTCACCAACCCCATTGATGCCTTCATCGCCGCTCCGCTCGTCGCAAAAAATATCCAGCCCTCGTCCGAAGCCGACCGCGCCACCCTGCTCCGCCGCGTGAGCCTCGATCTCACCGGATTGCCGCCCACGCCCGAGGAAGTCGCGGCGTTCGTGAAGGACAAATCGGCGAACGCCTATGAGAAGCAAGTGGATCGATTGCTCGCCTCGCCGCATTTCGGTGAGCGCATGGCCGTGCCGTGGCTGGACATCGTGCGCTTCGCCGACACGGTGGGTTATCACGGCGATCAGAATGTGAACGTGTTTCCGTATCGCGACTACGTGATCAATTCCTTCAACGCGAACAAGCCGTTCGATCAGTTCACGATTGAGCAACTCGCCGGGGACTTGCTCCCGAACAACACCGTGGAGCAGCGTGTGGCCACGGGCTTCAACCGCCTGAACATGATGACGCGCGAGGGCGGCGCGCAGCCGAAGGAGTATCTGGCGAAATACGGCGCGGACCGCGCGCGCACCGTGGGCATGGCGTGGATGGGCCTGACCGTGGGCTGCGCCGAGTGCCATGACCACAAGTTTGATCCGGTCACCGCGAAAGATTTTTATTCGCTCAAAGCCTACTTCGCCGACGTGCGGCAGTGGGGCGTGTACAGCGACTACAAATACACGCCGAACCCGGACTTGAAGGGCTGGAACAACGACTATCCGTTCCCGCCGGAGGAAGTGGTGGAGAGTCCTTACCTCCAGCGGCGCATCGAGAAACTGCACGCGGAGATTCAGGCCGTGGCGAAAATTGCGGCGGAACGCGCGGACAAGAAACAGCGCGACGCGTGGGAACAATCCACGAAGGCCGTGTTGAAGAATCATCCCGACGGGTGGCTCGTGCCGACGGCGTTTCCACTCGTGACGAACGTGGTGGTGCTGACCAACAAGATGAAACTCACGAACCTCGTCGCGGCCACGGAGAGCAAACCCGCCGCGACCAACCTGACGACGAAGACGTCGTTCAAAACGAACAGCACGGTCAGCACGAACTTCATCGCGCAGGCCGACGGCTCACTGTTGTTCGGAAGCAAGGCGGACGGGCATCCGATTCCGCTGCGGCTGGAGGCGGGTTCGTTCGCCGCGCTTCGCCTCGAACTCATTCCTCACGCCCGGCACAGCAACACGATCTTTCGCGGCAAGACCACGAGCGCGACGTTGCAGCTTTCCGCCACACTCCGACGTGCGGGTGAAAAGAAAGAAACGAAGCTGGCGTTCTACCATGCTGATGCCGACCACAAAGAGCCGCGCTACGCGAACGGCTTTGAAATCCTCGGCATCAAGGACAGTTGGAAAATCGGACGCGATCACGCGAAGGAAAAAATTACCGGCGTCTGGCTGCTTGACCCGCCCGTGATCGTCGCCGACGGCGACACGTTGACGGTGTCATTGAAGACGAACGTCATCGGCTGTCTGCGCGTGAGCGTGTCGCCGCTCGTCCCCGTAGCCGCGTCTCGTGAGAGCGCGGCCACACAAATCTCAGCCGCGCTCTCACGAGACGCGGCTACGAGTGCGGCGTGGCTCGCCAGCACCGCTTCCGACACCAACGCCTTTGCCGAATACAAAAAGCTCCACCGTGAGATTCAGGAATGTCGCGGCGGCCAATCGCCCACGGTCGTCACCGTCGCGTGGACGCCGGAGCCGGTGCGCGTGCTGCCGCGCGGCAACTGGCTGAGTGACGACGGCGAGTTGGTGTTGCCCGAGCCGCCGCATTTTCTCCCGCAGCCCGCGCGCGCGGAACCCCAACGCCAGACGCGCCTCGATCTCGCGCGCTGGCTCGTCGCGCGCGAAAACCCGCTGACCGCGCGCGTGGCGGTGAACCGTTTCTGGAAACAATTCTTCGGAGCCGCGCTGGCGACGCCGGTGGATGATCTCGGCTTGCAAGGCGAGCCGCCCAGCCATCCCGAGTTGCTCGACTGGCTGGCGGTTGAATTCATGGAGCCGACGGTCAAAGTCCAAGGTCCGAGGTCCAAGGTCCAAGGTCAGAAAGCGTGGGACGTGAAGCATCTCGTCCGCCTCATGGTCACTTCGTCCACTTACAAACAGAGCTCCAATCTGCGCCGCGAGTTGCGCGATCCTGATCCGAGCAACCGCTGGCTCACGTCGCAGAACCCACGGCGGCTCGAAGCGGAATTCGTCCGCGACAATGCGCTGAAAATTTCCGGACTGCTCAACGAGGAAATCGGCGGCCCGAGCGCGCATCCGTATCAGCCCGGCGGCTACTACGTGAACCTTCAGTTCCCGGACCGCGATTACTTTGCCAGCCAGGACGACCGCCAGTACCGCCGTGGTGTGTACGCGCACTGGCAGCGCACGTTTCTCCAGCCCATGCTGGCGAACTTCGACGCGCCCAGCCGCGAGGAATGCACCGCGCTGCGTCCGATCTCGAACACGCCGCAGCAGGCGCTCACGCTGTTGAACGACCCGAGCTTCGTCGAAGCGGCGCGCGTCTTCGCGCAAAGGCTGCTGGCGTCTCCCGCGAAATCGGATGAGGCGCGGTTGGAAGTTGCCTATCAACGCGCTCTGGGCCGGGCCATCAAACTCGTTGAACGTGATTCGCTGAAAAAATTTCTCAACGGCCAGCGCGAACATTTGCGCAGCGATGCGGACGAGGCGGTGAAGTTGCAGAAGGTCGGGCTGGCCCCGACTCCGGCAAATGCTGACGCTGCGGAACTGGCAGCGTGGACCAGCGTGTGCCGGGTGGTGCTGAACCTGCACGAGACCATCACCATCTACTGATGAAAAATTCCAAAGTCCAAATCCCAAATCCCAAACAAATTCCAAAAGCCAAACTCCAAGCGCAGCCGTTGGTCGAGGGGTGGCATTACTTCGAAATTAAGAGCGGAAGCGGCGGCTTGGAACTCAACGACGCCGTCATAACCAAGGCGAACGCCGCGAAACCATTCGATTTGCAGGAACGCACGGCGTTGTTTGGAGAACAGATTGTTCGCTTCGCTAAAACAATTTCCAGAAACCCGGTCACGGATCGGCTGATCAGCCAGGTGGTTGGTGCGGGCACAAGCGTGGGCGCGAACTTTTGCGAGGCCAGTGATTCCATGTCCAAGAAGGATTTTCGCCACAGTGCCAAACGTTGCATCAAGGAAGCGAAGGAGACGCGCCACTTTCTCCGCATGATCGTCGCCGCCCAGCCCGCGCTGGCGGACGAGGCTCGCGCCCTCTACCGCGAAGCCACCGAACTCATCTTGATCCTCGGCAGCATGTGCAAATGAAGACGACCACCCATTGGAATTTAGAGCTTGGTGTTTGGAATTTGTTTGGGATTTGGGATTTGGACTTTGGAATTTCTCTATGAACTCTTTCGACGAACAACAATTCACCCTCTCCATCAATCGCCGCACGTTCCTGTCCCGCTCGGCCTATGGCCTTGGCGGCATCGCACTGGCCTCGTTGCTCGGGCCGACGCTGACGCGCGCCGTGGAACGCGCGGCAGGCAAGTCCGGCGGCATCATCACTCCCCTACACTTTCCACAAAAGGTGAAGCGCGTGATTCATCTGTGCATGGCGGGTGGGCCGTCGCACCTGGAGACGTTCGACTGGAAGCCGGAGTTGAAGAAGCTCGATGGCAAGCCGTTCCCCGAGTCGTTCACGAAAGGACAGCAGCTCGCGCAGTTGCAGAACACGGAGCTGAAGGCCCGCGGCGCGTTCGTCGAGTTCAAGAAGCACGGCCAGTCGGGACAGGAAATTTCCGCGCTCTTCCCGCACATCGCTTCGCTGGCGGACGACATCTGCATCATCCGCTCGATGCACACGGAGCAGATCAACCACGACCCAGCACACGCCTTCATGAATACCGGCTCGATCATCAAGGGCCGGCCCAGCATGGGTTCGTGGCTGCTCTACGGTCTCGGTGCGGAGACGGACAACCTTCCCGGCTACATCGTGCTCACGTCGCAGGGCAAGTCCGGCGCGCAGCCCGTGTCGGCGCGGCAGTGGTCGGCGGGATTTTTGCCGAGCAAGTTTCAGGGCATTCAATTTCAGTCCAAGGGCGACGCGGTGCATTACGTCGGCAATCCCGAGGGCGTGTGCCAGAGCACGCAGCGGCAGGTCGTCGAGGAAGTGCAGCGGCTCAACGGCATCCTCGCCGAAGACCGGCTCGATCCGGAAATCCAGACGCGCATCGCGCAATACGAACTGGCGTTTCGGATGCAGTCCAGCGTGCCCGAACTCACCGACTTCAAAAAAGAGTCGAAGGAGACGCTCGAAATGTACGGCGTGAAGGAACCGGGTGATGGCAGCTACGCTTCCAACTGTCTGCTCGCGCGCCGGCTGGCCGAGCGCGGCGTGCGCTTCATCCAGCTTTACCATCGCGCGTGGGATCATCACGGCGACATCGAGAAGGAAATGCCGAAGGCCGCGGAAGCGTGCGACCGCCCGAGCGCGGCGCTCATCAAAGATTTGAAGCAGCGCGGACTGCTCGAAGACACGCTCATCATCTGGGGCGGCGAATTTGGCCGCACGCCAATGGGCCAAGGCAGCGGGCGTGATCATCACATCAATGCGTTTTCAATCTTTCTCGCGGGCGGCGGCATCAAGGGCGGCGTGTCGTGGGGTTCAACGGATGAACTCGGCTACAAGTTTGTGGACAACGACCAGAAAGTTCACGTCAACGATCTGCACGCCACGATGCTTTACCTCTGCGGCATTGATCACAAGCGGTTGAGCTACCGTTATCAGGGCCGCGACTTCCGGCTGACGGATGTGGCGGGGCATGTGGTGAAGGGGATTCTGGCGTAGCCGCACGTCCCGGCTCCGGCCCGGGATCGCTCCCCAGTTTCAAACCAGGCGAAATGTGTCCGCGCGCGCGGACACGCCCGGTCTCCCGGCCCGAAAGAATTCCATTTTTGTGCCGATACCTAGCGAGAAATGATGACCATTGACCTCGCCCGCCCGGCGGCGGCGGCCCCGACGCCGGGGAAACCGTCGGTGCCCGCGCAGAATTCGCTCGAAAGCGGACGGCCACCTGGGCGATCAAGCGCCGTGGCCGAGCGCAAACAGTTCCATGACGATCGCGTCGCCCGCCGGCCCGAGGAACTCCAGCGGCAGTATCATCAACTGCTGAAAAACTATTTCGGCTTTCTCGTGCCGCCCGGACAGCGCGTGCTGGAAGTCGGCTGCGGTCTCGGGGACTTGCTCACCAGCGTGAAACCGTCGCGCGCGGTCGGCGTGGATTTCAGTCCGAAGGCGATTGAGGCCGCGCGCCAGCGCCATCCGCAGGCGGAGTTCCACGTCGCAGACGCGGCGGATTTCGAGGCTGCGGAGCCGTTCGATTACATCGTCATGTCCGATCTCGTGAACGACGTGCCGGACGTGCAGCGCGTCTTCGAGCGCGCGCGCCGAAATGCCGCGCCCGACACGCGGCTGGTGCTGAACTTCTTCAACCAGCTCTGGCGTCCCGTGCTGACCATGACGCAGAAGCTCGGCCTCAAAGCCCCGACGCTCCCGCAGAACTGGCTCTCGCTCGACGACGTGAAAAACCTGCTGCATCTCGCCGGCTGGGAAGTCGTGAAGTCCGACGTGCGGATTCTCTGGCCCGCGCGCACGCCTTTGGTAGGAAAGTTTTTGAACCGCTGGGTCGCGCCGCTGTTGAAACATTTTTGCCTGACCATCTTCGTGGTCGCACGTCCGCGTCCGCAGGTGGAGCCGGACAAGCATTACCGCTGCTCGGTGGTCATCCCCGCGCGCAACGAGGCGGGCAACATCGAAGACGCCGTGCAGCGCGTGCCGGAGATGGGACGCGGCACGGAGATTATTTTCATCGAGGGCGGATCAAAGGATAACACTTGGGATGAAATCCAACGCGTCGTGAAAGCGTATCCGCACCGCGACATCAAGGTGCTGAAGCAGCAGTCGAAGGGCAAAGGCGGCGCGGTGCGCGAAGCGTTCGCCGTGGCGACGGGCGACATCCTGTTCATCCTCGACGCGGATTTGACGATGCCGCCGGAAGAGCTGCCGAAGTTCTACGAGGCCGCGCGCAGCGGCACGGCGGACTTCGTGAACGGCGTGCGCCTCGTGTATCCGATGGAACAGGAGGCCATGCAGTTCCTGAACATGATCGCGAACAAATGCTTCGGCCTCACCTTCTCGTGGCTGATCGGCCAGTCGATCAAGGACACGCTCTGCGGCACGAAGGTGCTGTTCCGCTCGCAGTATGAACTCATCGCGAAGAATCGCGCCTACTTCGGCGACTTCGATCCGTTTGGTGATTTTGATCTGCTCTTCGGCGCGGCGAAGTTGAACGCGCGCATCATCGACCTGCCGATTCGTTACCGCGCCCGTACCTACGGCGAGACGAACATCTCGCGGTGGAAACACGGCTGGCTGTTGCTGCGCATGACGTGGTTTGCGGCGCGGCGGCTGAAGTTTTTGGCGTGAACGGGTGGCGTCTAGTGGGGCAGCCGTCCCGGCTGCCACTTCGTCCCTGGGCCGTCCCGGCTCAGTCAGACAAACCGCAGGCGGGACGCCCACGGAACTCTGGCAGCCGGGACGGCTGCCCCACTAGACTGCCGCCACGCGCATGACGCCGCTGGAGCAGCATCAGATCGAAATCGAGCAGAACCTCGCCCGCTGGCGCGGCAAGCCGTTGCTGCAAAAAATCTACTCCGGCTTCTACGAGAAAATTCTCCAGCACATCGACACCGGGACGCCCGGCGCGGTCGTGGAAATTGGCTCCGGCATCGGCAACCTCAAGGCGCACCTGCCGCGCGCCATCTGCACCGACTTGTTTCCGAACCCGTGGCTCGACCTCATGTGCGATGGCTACGAACTGCCGTTCGCCAGCGGCAGCGTCTCGCACCTCATTCTTTTCGACGTGTTTCATCATCTGCGCCGGCCGCGCGCATTCCTGAACGAAGCGCGCCGGGTGCTCACGCCGCAGGGGCGCGTGATTTTGTTCGAGCCGTTCATCAGCGTGGCGAGCTATCCGGTCTATGGGCTGTTGCATCACGAGCCGGTGGCAATGAAGGAGCCGGTGGATTTCGCGGACACTTATCCACGCCCGCGCGATTACTACGCGGCGCAAGGCAATGCCACGCGCCTGTTCTTTCACGGTGAATCCCGCCACTGGCTGCCGGGCTGGAACGTGGCGCACGCGGAGGCGTTCAGCGCGTTCAGCTATCTTCTGAGCGGCGGCTACAGCAAACCCGCGATGTATCCCGCCGCGCTGCTGGGTCCGATGCGCGGCTTGGACTCGGCGCTCTCGTGCTGTCCGCGCCTGTTTGGCGGGCGGTGTTTGGTCGAGCTGCGGAAGAAGTGATGTTGGAGCGCCGGCTTCCAGCACAGCGCGTCGGAATCCACCCGGCTGAACGCGCCGTGCTGGAAGCCGGCGCTCCAAGCGCGCGTCTGGACACTGCCGGGCTTTTGCACTACTGCTCTCGCACTATTATGAAGATGAAGATTCAGAAACCACTTTTGCCAATCCTTGCGCTGGGCCTCGGCCTCGCGCTCTTCACCGGCTGCGCGACCTCCGGCGTGAAAAATCCCGACGCCACCGGCGTCACCGAAATGCGCGGCGATGAAAAGGGCTTTGTCGGCGGCACCGGAGTCGAGTCGCAGGACTTGATCCGCGTCAGCGACAAGATCGCGCGCGGCATCCTGAGCGCGCCGCAGATTGCCAGCGCCGCCACCCCGCCCGTCGTCGTGCTCGACCCGGTGCTGAACGAGACGCGATTTCCCATCAACAAGAACATCTTCCTCGACCGCATCCAGGCGCAGTTGATCTCGAAGGCGGCGGGCAAGGTCACGTTCCTCGCCCGCGAGCGCATGGACACGCTGCAACGCGAGCGCGACGCCAAACGCGCGGGCAACGTCACGAGCACGAGCGACGCGAACGTGCAGGAGTTCAAGGGTGCGGATTATTTTCTGACCGGCAAACTTTCCGGTCTGAGCACGTCGAGCAAGAACGGCGTGAGCGACTACATCCTCTACACGTTCCAGCTCATTGACGTGCGCACCAGCGCCATCGTCTGGGGCGGCGACGACGAGATTAAAAAGCAGGCGCAGAGCGACGCGGTGTATCGTTGAACGACAAAAGGCTTCGTCTCGTTCGCATGAAGTTCGCCCTGACATTCCTTGCCGCGCTGCTCCTTGGCGTGACGGGTTGCGCCACCAAGAAGCCGCTGCCCGCTCTGACCGGCGACCTCATCACCGATGGCAAGAACGCGATCGCGTACGGCCCGGCGAAGGACCGCGTGCTCTGGGAATACCGCGTGGGACTGGCGGCGTTGCGCCGCGGCAATTTCGAGGAGGCGAAGCGGCAGTTTGACGACGCCATCACGCGCATCGGCGGCATCTACACCACGGACGCGGGCGCGAAGAAGGCGCGCAGTTTTTTCAACACGGAGGCGAAGAAGACTTTCATCGGCGAGCCGTATGAGCGGGCGATGGCCTACTATTATCGCGGCCTGCTCTACTGGCGCGATGGCGAGCGGGATAACGCCCGCGCCTGTTTCCGCAGCGCGCAGTTTCAGGACGCCGACACGGAGAAGAACGAATACGCCGCCGACTACGTGCTGCTTGATTACCTCGACGGCCTGGCGAGTGTGAAGCTCGGCAGCGGCGATGGCGCGGATGAATTCAGCCGCGCGGTGAAGAATGCGCGCGGAGGTTCGCAGCCGCCCGCATATTTCAAGAAGGCGAACGTCCTGGTGTTCATCGAATTCGGAAATGGACCGCGCAAGCACGCCACAGGCCGCCACGCCGAGCAGTTGCGCTTCGGCGAACAGGCGTCGCGCATCCGCTCCGTGAATTTGAAACTCGGTTCGCAGCAGTTCCCGCTCGTGGCCTACGATGATTTGCAATGGCAGGCCACAACGCGTGGCGGGCGCGTGATGGATCACATTCTCGCGAACAAGGCCGTGTTCAAGGATGTGACCGGAGGCACCGCCGTGGCGGCGGCGGTCACCGGCGTGGCCTTGGCCCACCACGGCTCGGGAGAAGCCGCGCTCGTCGCGGGCGGCGTGGCGCTGGTCGCCGGCCTGCTCTCGGCCACGACCACGCCCGAGGCGGACATCCGCACCTGGGACAATCTTCCGCGCTTCCTCACCTTCGCCGCGCTCGAACTGCCGCCGGGCGAGCACAGCCTCGCCATTGATTTCCGAGATGCGTCGGGACTCACGCTTTCCACCCGGACCATCACGTTCACCGTGCCGCCCGTCAGCGGCCAGGACACCGTTCTCTTTCTCAGCGAACACAAAACTTGAGTTATGAAAAAAATCATCCTGCCAATTTTCACCGTCGCGCTGGCGCTGTTCAGCGGCTGCGCGCGCGAGGGCGTTTACCAGCCCAAGAACACGGACAAATACAATTACGAGGAGACGTCGCCGTTCGTGCTCTTCGATTCCGGCGCGCAACGCTCCGTGACCAGTTCCGGCACGCAGCTCGGCAAGACCGCCGACGGGCGGATGAAAGTCACGACGCACCTGCGCAACCGCGAGAACCGGCGCATCGAAGTGCAGGCAAACTGCGTGTTCAAAGACGCGCAGGGCTTCACGGTGGACGAGACGCCGTTCCGCACCGTGTTCCTCGACGAGAACGCGACGCAGGACGTGTCGTTCGAGGCGTTCAACCTGAGCGCGGCGAAATACACGATCCGCATCCGGCAGGCGCGCTGAAGCTGGAAACCGCGCTCGCGGAATCAGCGGGCGGGCGGAAAAGTTGCCAGGTGTTCACAGGAGCAATTCATCGGGCGAAGCAGCGCGTGCTGGTCGCGTCGTTGCTTTTACTGCTGTGGCCGGCGACGCCCTCCCACGCACAGAAAGCCGTTCCGCCAACGCCCGCATCTGCCGGCGTCACCTTCACGAACCGTCCAACAAAAACCGCCTCCCTGCCCGGCGTGCCGATCCCCTCGCCCACGAAACGCCGGGCCGGTTTCCTGGCCGGGTCAGGACTGGCCATTCTCTCGCTGCTCGGTCTGGCCGCCGGGCTGGCGCTGGTGCGGACGTTCAAGCGTTGAGCGGCGCGCGGCGGTGACTTCGGCAGCAACACGAGACGGAAAAGTCTCGCGACCTGCGGGCTGGAAAGCTCGCGTTACGTTGCAGGCCGGATGAAAACGGATTCCGCGCTTGTCCCGGAGCATTCCCGGAGTATCTTCCGCCACTCTCAAATCGCGTGAAAAACATTTACTGCTCCATCGTGTCGTTGTGCGTGCTGCTCGTGAGCCTTTGCTCCGGTTCCGCCGCCATTGTCATCAATGAGATCCATTACAACCCGGACGTGAAGACGGAGCCGGCGGAATTCATCGAGCTGTACAACACCGGGCCGGGCGCGGTGAACCTCGCGGGCTGGTTCTTCTCCGACGGCATCAACTACACCTTTCCCGCGACCAATGTCGCGGCGGGCGGCTACGTGGTGGTGGCGCAGAACCCGGCGTTTCTACAGACAAAGTTCAGCGTGGCGGGCGCGCTCGGGCCGTTCAAGGCCGACGGCAGTTCTGGCCTGTCCAGTCGCGGCGAGAGGCTCACGCTGCGCAACGCGGCGAATCAGATTCAGGATGAAGTGGAGTTCACGCTTGGCTTCCCGTGGCCGACGGTCGGAGACGCGCTGGTCGCGGGCAGCGGCAAATCCATCGAGTTAATCCATCCCTCGCTCGACAACGATCTCGCGGGAAGCTGGCGCGTGGCGGGCAGCGGCACGGGCGGCACGCCGGCGCAGAACACCACGCTGCTCCCCGCCGCGTCGTCCTGGAAATACGTGAAGGGCACTAGCGCGCCATCCAACCCTATCGCGGACTGGCGGCAGCCCGCGTTCGATGATGCATCGTGGACGCCGGGCACGCTGCCCATCGGCTACGGCGAGGCGTTCATCACCACGCTGCTTTCGGACATGAACGGCGGCTATCCGTCGGTGTTTCTCCGCAAGCAATTCAACGTCACCGACCCGGCCCAATACGCGCAGTTGATTCTGGAAGCGCAATACGACGACGGCTTCAAGTGCTGGATCAACGGCACGCTGGTCGTGGACGGCGCGGCGAACATGTCGGCGGGCGAGGTGGCGTTCAACGGCACGGCGATCAGCGCGCTGGAAAATTTGAACTTCGTGACGATCAATCTGGCGGGCAATCCGGGCTCGTTGCTCGTCAACGGCGTGAACACCATCGCCGTCCAGGCGCACAACGCCTCCCAGGGCGGCAGCAGCGATTTCTTCTTCGACGCTCGGCTCATCGGCCAGACCGGCGGCAGCGGCGGTGCCAATCCCACGCCTGGCGCGATTAACTCCGTCTTCGCCAATAACGCCCCGCCGCAAATCCGCCAGGTCGCGCACACCCCGGAGCAGCCTGCGGGCGGCGTGCCGGTGAAGATCACCGCGAAGGTCACCGACCCCGACGGCGTGGGCGCAGTGACGCTCGAATATCAAATCGTGAATCCCGGCAACTACATCGAGCTGACCGACGCGGCTTACACCAACGCGACGAACTGGATTTCCATGCCGATGAATGACGCGGGCTCGAACGGCGACTTGCTCGTGGGCGACGATGTTTTCTCCGCGCAGATTCCCGCCTCGGTCCAGCAGCATCGGCGGCTGATTCGCTACCGCATCACCGTGGCGGACACCGGCGCGCGGTCGTTGCGCGTGCCGTACACGGATGACCCGCAGCCGAACTTCGCCTACTTCGTGTACAACGGCGTGCCTTCGTGGAACGCCGCCGTGCAGCCTGGTGCCGGTGGCGCGCCCGGCGTCGTCACGAATTATTCCAGCAACGTCATGGGCCGCCTGCCCACGATTCATCTCATCGGCAAGAGCAACATGGTGGCGACGGCGACGTGGTTCAGCCGTTACGGCGGCGACGCCTACCAGTGGCAGGGTGCGCTCATCTACGACGGCAAGGTATTGGATCACGTCCGCTACCGCGCGCGTGGCGGCGTGTGGCGTTACTCGATGACGAAGAACATGTGGAAGTTTGATCTCAACCGCGGGCACGACATCGAGATGCGCGACAACTGGGGCCGGAAATACAAGGTGCCGTGGACGAAGCTGAACCTCGGCGCGAGCATTCAACAGGGCGATTTCAATCATCGCGGCGAGCAGGGCATGTTCGAGTCGGTGGGCTTTCGCTTTTACCAACTCGCGGGCGTGGCCGCGCCGAACACCACCTTCTGCACGTTCCGTATTATTGATGACGCGCTGGAGGCGGACGCCTCGCAGTACGAAGGCGATTTCTGGGGCGTGTATCTCGCGATCGAACAGGAGAACGGACGCTTCTTGGAGGAGCACGATCTGCCCGACGGCAACCTCTACAAGATGGAAGGCGGCACCGGCGAGTTGAACAACCTCGGACCAAACGGGCCGACGGACAAATCCGACCTCGCGTATCTCCAGGCGAATTACGGCGCGGCCACCGAGCAATGGTGGCGGACCAACTGGAACGTGTCCCGCCATTACAGCTACCAGGCCATCTCGCAGGGCATCCACCACTACGACATCGCGGACGGGAAAAACTATTTCTTTTACCGCAACCCCGAGACGCGCCTGTGGGAAACCTGCACCTGGGATTTGGACCTGACGTGGGCGGACAACATGTATCGCTCGGGCCAGCAGGGCGGCGACGAACCGTTGAAAAGCCGGCTGCTCTCGAACTTCGCCAACCCCGGCACGCTGCCGAACATCAACATCGAGTTCCGCAACCGCGTGCGCGAACTCCGCGACCTGCTCTGGAACAGCGACGAGGCGTTCCGGCTCATCGATGAATACGCGAACCTGCTGCGCGGCCCGACGAACAGCGCCACCATCCTCGATGCCGACCGCTCGATGTGGGACTACAACCCGAAGATGAACAGCACCACGTATTCGCAAAATCCCGCGAGCAAGGCCGGCACCGGGCGCTTCTACCAGTGGCCGAATGAGCCGACGGTGAGCAAGAACTTCGCGGGCGGCGTGCAGGCGATGAAGAATTACGTGGGCTACCGCGCAACCAACGCGACCTTCTCGCTCGACACGATGGCGGCGGATGCGTTGAAGCCCAACCGCCCGACGATTACCTACACCGGCACGCCCGGTTTCCCGATCAACCGGCTGACGTTCAGTTCCTCGGCCTACGGCGGCAGCGGCGCGTTTCAATCGCTGCGCTGGCGCGTGGCCGAGATCACGGACACCAACGCGCCGAACTACAATCCGAACGAGCCGCAGAAGTATGAAATCGAAGCCGCGTGGGAAAGCGGCCCCATTCCGGCATTCAACGCCAATGTCACGTTGCCCGCGAACTTCCTCCGCGTCGGCAGCCGTTATCGCGCGCGCGTGTTGCACACCGACGCCACGGGCCGCAACAGCCAGTGGTCATTGCCGCAGGAATTCATTGTGGCTCCGTCCGATAACGTCGCGGACTTGCAGAATTTCCTCCGCATCAGCGAGGTCATGTTCAACCCCGCGCCCGACGGCTACGAGTACGTGGAACTGCAAAACACCAGCGGCAGCGTCACGCTGGATCTCGCGGGCGTGAAGTTCACCCAGGGCATTGACTTCACCTTCCCGTCGGGCGTGCTGCTCGCACCCGGTGCGTATCTCGTCGTCGTCGGACTCGTGGATACGAACGCCTTCCGCGCCTATTACAACGTGCCGCCCGGCGTGGAAGTGCATGGTTATTTCCTCGGCGCGCTGAACAACGCGGGCGAAGCGCTCGTGTTGCGCACTTCGGCGGGCGGCAGCGACATCGTGAACTTCACCTACGGCGACGGTCGCGGCTGGCCGGTCGCGGCGGACGGCGGCGGACACTCGATGGTGTTTGTCGATGGCGCGCTCGCGGCGCAAGGTTCGGGGGCGGCGGATTACGCGGGCAGTTGGCGCGGAAGCACGTATCTGCGCGGGTCGCCCGGCACGGCGGACCCCGTGCCTGCACCGACGATTCTGTTGAACGAAGTTGTCGCGCACACGGATTTCAACAACGAGTTGGATTCGAATGATTGGATCGAACTGCACAATCCAACGGACTCGCCGGTCACGCTCGGCTGCTGCTGGTACTTGAGCGACAGCGCTTCGGCCTACACGAACCTGATGAAGTGGCTGATTCCCACGAACACCACGATTCCCGCGCACGGCTGGGTGAGTTTCGATGAAGTGAGCGGGTTTCATTTCCCGACGAACACCGGCTTCGGCTTGAGCAAGGACGGCGAACAGGTGTTCCTCTCCTACCTCCCCGGCAACGCGCAGGATCGCGTTGTGGACGCGGTGAGTTTCAAGGGGCAGGAGAACGACTGGTCCATCGGCCGCTACCCTGACGGCGGGCCGTTCTGGTATGGACTCACGCCGCGCACGCGCGACACCGCCAACGCCGCGCCGCCCGCGCGCGTCGTCTTCAGCGAAGTGTATTACCATCCACCGGACTTCGTGAACGGCACGAACATCACGGATAATTCGCTGGATGAATTCGTGGAGCTTTTCAACGGCGCGGCCAGTCCGGTGACGTTGCACAACACCAACGGAACGTGGCGCGTGAACGGCGGAGTGAACTTCACCTTCCCGACGAATCTCACCCTCGCGGCGGGCGAGTTCGCCTTGCTGGTGAATTTCAATCCCGCGACGAACGCCGCGCAGTCGAACGCCTTCCGCTCACTCTTCGGCATCACCAACAACGCGCTCCGCATCCTCGGCCCCTACGCCGGCAAGCTCGCGAACAACAGCGATCGCCTCGCGCTCGAACTGCCGCAGCATCCTGACGGCACGAACGCGCAAGTGAGCTGGGTCATCGTGGATGAAGTGCTCTACGCTGACCAGCCGCCCTGGCCGTGCGGCAGCGATGGCTCGGGCAATTCCCTCCAGCGCGTGAACCTCGTGCTGAGCGGCACCGATCCCGCGCAGTGGGCCGCCGAGCCGCCGACCGCCGGACAGCCGCGCGCGAATCTGCCCGCCGGACTGCCGACCATCACCTCGCATCCGCAAAACCGCATCGCGGCCACGAACAGCAGCACGTCGTTCAGCGTGAGCGTGTGCGGCACGCCGCCCTTCACGTATCAATGGCAGTTCAACAGTGGCAACCTCGGCGGGGCGACGAACGGGACGCTGAATCTCTCCGCCCTCACCATTGCCCATGCCGGTGACTACCGCGTCATCGTGGCGAACGCCGCCGGCTCCGTGACCAGCCTGGTCGCGACGCTCATCGTCCAGTCGCCGCCCTTCATCACCGCGCATCCGCAGCCCGTGACGGTGGTGAGCAACCAGTCGGCCAACTTCAGCGTGACCGCCGGAGGCACGCCGCCGCTGACGTACCAATGGCAGTTCAATGGCGGGAACATTCCCAACGCCACGAACGACACGCTGCTGCTCGCGAATGTGTTGCCGTCGCAGGCCGGAAATTACCGCGCGCAAGTCGGGAACACGGCGGGCGCGACCTTCAGCTCGAACGCGCTGCTCACCGTGCAGGTGCCCGCCTACTTCACCGTGCAGCCCACGAACCAGAACGTGCTGCCCGGCACCAACGTCACGCTCGTCGCGCAGGCGACCGGCGCCGGCACCGTGCGCTTCCAGTGGCGCTTCAACGGCACGGACCTTCTCCACGCCACCAACGCCAGCTACAGTTTCACCGGCGCGAACCTGACCGATCATCACGGCAGTTTCTCCGTCGTGATCGAAGACGACATCACCACCGTCACCAGCGCGACGGCCTTCGTCTATGTCCTGGTCAAACCCGGCATCGTGCAGCATGTCGTTTCCCAGACCACCTTGCAGGGCGGCACGGCGGTCTTCAGTCTGGTGGCCACCGGCGCGCCGCCGATGGGTTACCGCTGGATTCGCAACGGCTCGGGCTACGCCACCACCTCGATCCCCGTGCTGGTCATCACCAACACCCTGACGACCGCGAACTTCCGCGTGGCCGTTACGAACCGGGCCAATCCCAATGGCGTCTTCAGCCCGGTCAGCGGCAACGTGACCAACCTCGTCCACGCGGACTTCGACGGCGATGGTGTGGGCGACCCGTGGGAGGACACTTACTTCGGCACCAACGCCACGAACAACGCGGCCGACGCCCTGCTCGATCCTGACGGCGACGGCATGAGCAATCGTGACGAATATCTCTCCGGCACCAACCCGACCAACGCCGCCAGTGTGCTGAAAATTCTGCTCACCGCGACGAACGACGCGCCGTGGAGTTTCATCGCGCAGCCGAATCTCAGCTACTCCGTGCAGTGGCGTTCCAACCTGACCACGATGGGATGGACGAACCTCACGAGCTTTTTTGCGCTGCCGCTGACGCGCACCGTGGAGGTGAACGCCGTGCTCGCACCGGTGGGCGTGGAACGCTACTTCCGCATCGTCACGCCGCTGGTGCCGTAACGGAACGTACCGCCAGCCTGGCCGAATCCGCCCACCGTTGGTGAAAGACGGGACAAAGGCGCGCGGAGTTCGGCCACGATGGACTTGGCATAATCAATCAGCGCCGCGTCGCCGTTGAGCGTCATGACGCACACCCGTTCAGGCACGAGCCAGAGCCGACGTGGCGGTCCCGCAGGCGCGCGATTCAATCAGGACGCCGATGAAGCGTCGCGCGATGAACGCAAAATGACGTCGTCTCAAGTCTTTCGTGACAATTCATGCGGCTGGTCAGCACGCACTTAACTTGGTATCTCAGCGCGATGCGTTTCCTGTGCTTTCTAGCGGCATTGTCTCTGGCCCACACTTCTGCGCGGGCGCAAACGAGCGCGCCGCCCGTGGTGCAAATGCTGGTGCCGGGCTTCACGGTTGAGGAATTGCCGGTTAAACTCAGCAATCAAAACAATCTGCGCTTCGCACCCGATGGGACGCTCACGTCGCTCGGATACGATGGAAAAATCTGGCGCCTGGAGGATACCAATGGAGACGGACTCGAAGACACGGCCAAACCGTTTTGGAACAAATCGACGTTGAGCATTCCGCTCGGCATGGCGTGGAGCACGCACGGACTTTTCGTTTCGTCCAAAGGCAAGGTGTCGCTGCTCAAAGACACCGACGGCGACGGGATAGCGGACGTTGAGGAAACGATCGCTTCAGGCTGGCCGCCCACCGACATCGGCTCCGGCGGAGTGGACGCCACGGCGGTGACCCTCGATGCCGCCGGCCATGTGTATTTCGGTGTGATGGTCGCTAATTACGCAAACGCGTATCGCCTGCGGAAACGCAAGGACCTGAAGCCCGAGGAGATCGCGTGGTTGAAACAAAACGGCCGATGGCGCGAATCCACCAGTGCGGATGCGGCTGACGATCAATTCTCTCTTTACGACATCAACTCTCGACGCGGCACCATTCAGAAGTGGGACGCGCGCACAAAGCAGCTTTCGACCGTGGCCACTGGAATTCGCGTGCCGGTGGCGCTCGCGTTCAATCGCGCGGGTGATCTCTTTAACACCGATCAGGAAGGCGAGACGTGGATGCCGAACGGAAATCCTCGCGATGAACTCAATCACATCGTCGCCGGGCGCAATTACGGATTCCCGCCGCCACACGGGCAATGGCTGCCGAACATCAAGAGCGAACCGCCGGTGGCCAGCTTCGGCCCGCAACATCAAAGCGCGTGCGGATTGGTTTTCAACGAACCTCATGGGCCGGTGAATGCCAACCGCGGTGCCGGTGATGCTGAAACAATTTTGCCCCGCGCGCCGGCCCAGGCGCTGTTTGGTCCCCAAGCCTGGGAAGGCAACGCGTTCGTGGCCGGTGAATCGCGCGCCAGAATCTGGCGTGTGCATCTGACGAAGACCGCCAGCGGCTACGTGAGCACGGTGCAAACAATTGCTCGGCTCTCGATGCTCACGATGGACATGGCGATTTCGCCGCGCGGCGACATGTACGTCTGCACTCACAGCGGACCGCCGGATTGGGGCACAGGCCCGCAAGGCGCCGGGAAGATTTTCAAAATCACTTACAAGGATCCGCGAGCACCGATTCCGCTCGCCGCGTCGCCCGCGAGTTCCACCGAGGTTCGCGTGACCTTCGACAAGCCGTTGGACGCGGCAGTGAGGCGCTCGGTGGTGAGCACGAACGCGGTGATCGAGTTCGGAGAATACGTCAGCGCGGGCGATCGTTTTGAAGTGCTCAAACCGCCGTATGCCGTGGTGAAACAACAGGACGCTACGCCGCGCGGGCGTCTGGCCATCCACGCCGCGCGCCTGGACGACGAGGGCCGCACGCTCGTGTTGAAAACCGATCCGCATCCATTGGCGGTAAATTACGCGGTCACGTTGCCCGGCATCAAAGGCGTGGGCCAAACCGGCGCGGGCGCAACGATTGATTTGGATTACGATCTGACGGAGTCGTCGCAACCAAGGCCGAACGATGTCGCGCAGATTTCTGCTGCAACCTGGAAACAACCGCTCCCGTGGGCACCGAAAGCCCGCGCCTCCGCCGGCACCGATAGTCGCGCACCACAGAAACCGGACGGTGATTGGGAAACCGGGCGCGCCCTGTTCTTCGGCGCGCAACTTCAGTGCGCGAAATGTCATCGCGTGCGTGGCGAAGGCGGCTTGGCTGGGCCAGACCTCAGCAATTTGATTCACCGCGACGCCACGAGCGTGCTGCGCGATATCCGCGAACCCAGCGTCACGTTGCACCCTGACTACGTTACCTATCAGGTCGCGACCAAAGACGGTGACATCGTTCAAGGTTTCGTTCGGTCACAGAAGGAAGACTCGATCCAACTCTTCGATGTGGATGGCAAGGAAACCGTGTTCGCTCGGTCCGCGATTGAAAGCTTTCGTCCGTCGGAACTAAGCCTGATGCCTTCCGGTTTGCTCGACGGACGAAAGACAAACGACGTGCGCGATCTGCTGACGTTTCTCTTGTGGGAACCGCCAAAGCGCACGCCAGCCTCGACCAAGACTCTGCTGTCGCGTCTGGCGAAACAGGACAAGCCGGGTGAAGCCGTCGCAGACCGGCCAGTGCGTCTCGTGCTCGTCGCCTCCAAACGCGATCACGGCGCGGGTCAGCATGACTATCCGAACTGGCAGACCAACTGGTCGCGCCTCCTCACGGACACGAAAGCGAAAACCACCGCTGAATCCGCCTGGGAATGGCCGACACCCGCGCAGTTCGAGTCCGCATCCGCCCTCGTCTTCTACTTCTGGAATCACAAGTGGACGCCCGAGCGCCTGGCGCAGATCGATGCGTTCCTCGCGCGCGGAGGCGGTGTCGCGCTGATCCACTCGGCGATTATCGCTGACAAAGATCCCGAAGTTTTGGCGGAACGCATTGGCTTGAGCGCGCATCCCAAGCGGACGGGTTACCGCCACATGCCGTTCGAACTGCGGCTCGTTGATCGTCAGCACCCGATCACGCGCGGCCTGCCCGAGCGCATAGATTTGCTCGACGAACCGTATTGGCCGCTCATCGGTGACACCAACAGCGTGCATGTTCTTGCATCAGCAAAGTTGGACGGCGCAACCCGTCCGCTCATCTGGACTCAAGAAAAAGGGAAAGGCCGCATCTTCGCGAGCGTCCCTGGTCACTACACCTGGACGTTGAACGATCCCTTGTTCCGAATCGTTCTGCTGCGCGGAATCGCCTGGGCCGCCGGTGAAGATCCCGCGCGTCTCCATTCCGTGGGAATGCAGTAGCCTCAGAGCCTCTCAGGAATCTGGTTTTTCCCTGCCGCTCTTTGATCGCCGCCAGAATGGCAGCGATCCCTTCCGCCTTCGGCTTCGCGCTTGCGGGCCACCGTGGTGGAGGCGCACGCTCACTGCGCCGGCTTCCATATCCCGCCCGCCGATGACGAGCATGGGGCGAAGTCCACCTGGTTCGCGCCCCAGATGCAGGGAGTTTCCATCTCATCCGCCAAGGCAACCAAGTGATTCAAGATGCCACTGCCGACACGGCGAATCCCCTCCGGCTTGCGTTTTGGTGACTAAGATTACGACGAAGATGAAGCTGAGGACACGGGCGGCGCATGGGTCCGCCCACCCACCGGTTATCACCGCCTTGCAATCCGGTTCCTGAAACCTACCTTCCCGTCATGAAATTATATCTTCTTTTGCTGGCCAGTGTGAGTTTGCTGATGGTGGGCTGTCACACGGACACTGTGGCTCCGACCACGGCCGGCTCCTCGGAACTCAACGCGCGGCTTGATGCCGCCAAGGCCATGACGACGAACGCCGACCGAGATGAGACATTGTCCATCGTGGCGCGGGATGCGGCCAGAGCCGGGGACGTGGAGGTGGCCAAGGGGGCGTTGGGTGCGATTACTTTTTCGGGCGCAAAAGATGAGACGGCGGCGGACTGCGCGAAGCGATTCTCATCGGCCGGGCGGTCGGCGGCCGCCAATGAGGTGGCGCAAATGATCACTTCCACCAGCGTGCGCGACGAAACGTTGAAAAGGCTCGCGACGCGGGAGCCATAAAAGGAAGGGCAGCGGGCTTCCCGTTTCCTGGCCGCTTAAAATCCTCTTAATCGCGCCCGCCGTTGACGTTGACGGCGCGGGTTCCTTAATTTCCCCGGCGTTCGCCGCTCTCGGCAGACGCCATGAATCTTTTTTCACGAATCTGGAGTTCAACGCTCGGCAAGAAATACATCATGGCCCTCACCGGGGCCGCGCTGCTGGTCTTCGTCGTCGGGCATCTCATCGGCAACCTGCAAGTCTTCGGGCCGCCGGAACTCATCAACACCTACGCTCACTTCCTGAAGTCGAAGCCGGGCCTGCTCTGGGGCGCGCGACTCGGACTCCTCATGATGGTCGGGCTGCACATCGCGGCGGCGGTCACGCTCTCGGCGGCGAACCAGGCCGCGCGGCCGGAACCTTACGCGGGCAAATCAGCCTACGGCTCCACGGTGCAGTCGCGCTACATGCTGGTCAGCGGCTTGGTCATCGCGGCGTTTGTCATTTATCACCTCGCGCACTTCACCGCGCTGCTGCCAGGCATCAATGGCGTCGGGGATTTCCGCAGGCTGACCACGGTGTTGCACGGCGAGACGGTGCCGGACGTGTACGCGATGATGGTGCTCGGTTTCCAAGTGTGGTGGGTGGTGCTGTTCTACCTCGTCGCGCAGGCGTTGCTGTTCATGCACTTGAGCCACGGCGTGGCCTCGATGTTTCAATCTCTCGGCTTTCGCAATCACGTTTGGTGGCCGCGCATCAGCGCGCTGGCGAAGGTGGCGAGCATCGCGATTTTTGCCGGCTACGCGGCCATCGCCGTCGCACTTTTTATGCGAGTCGGAATTGATCCTGATTACGTGAAGAACAAGGAACGGGAGGCGCAAGCAATGACTGTGACGGCGACCGCCGGAAAGGAGGCGAAGTGAAATTCCAAATCCCAAATCCCAAATCCCAAACAAGCTCCAAACTCCAAACTCCCATGCGGCGGATGCTTCTCCGTGTTCACGCAACGCCTGATCGAATGACGTGTCTTGGAATTTGGAATATGAGATTTGTTTGGGATTTGGGATTTGGTTTTTGGAATTTCCGCAAAACTTTCTCCGCATGACCACCTTGAATTCCAACATCCCCGCCGGGCCGCTCGCCTCGAAGTGGGAGAAGCACAAGTTCTCCACCAAGCTCATCAACCCGGCCAACAAGCGGAAATACAAAATCATCGTCGTGGGCGCGGGACTCGCGGGCGCGTCGGCTTCGGCCACGCTCGCGGAACTGGGCTTCGAGGTTCACAATTTTGTCTTCCACGATTCGCCCCGGCGCGCGCACTCGGTCGCGGCGCAGGGCGGCATCAACGCGGCGAAGAATTACCAGAACGACGGCGATTCCGTGCATCGCCTGTTTTACGACACGATCAAGGGCGGCGACTTCCGGGCCCGCGAAGCGAACGTCCATCGTCTCGCCGAAGTCTCCGTCAACATCATCGACCAATGCGCCGCGCAAGGTGTGCCGTTCGCCCGCGAGTATGGCGGCCTGCTCGACAACCGCTCGTTCGGCGGCGCCCAGGTGAGCCGCACGTTTTACGCGCGCGGCCAGACCGGGCAACAACTCTTGCTCGGCGCGTATTCCGCGCTCTGCAAGATGATCGGCAACGGCGGGGTGAAGTCGTACACGCACGCTGAGATGCTCGACCTCGTGGTCGTGGACGGACATGCGAAGGGCATCATCGTCCGCAATCTTCAGACCGGCGAAATCACCCGCCACAATGGCGACGCCGTGGTGCTGGCGACCGGCGGTTACGGCAATGTCTATAACCTCTCAACCTACGCACGCGGCGCGAACGTCACGGCGAGTTGGCGCGCCTACAAGCGCGGCGCGTGCTTTGCCAATCCGTGCTACACGCAGATTCATCCGACGTGCATCCCGGTCAGTGGCGATTACCAGTCGAAGCTCACACTGATGTCCGAGTCGCTCCGCAATGATGGCCGCGTCTGGGTGCCGAAGCGGAAGGAAGATTGCGCCAAGAAACCGGCGGACATCGCTGAAGGCGACCGCGATTATTATCTGGAACGGATGTATTCCGCGTTCGGCAATCTCGCTCCGCGCGACATCGCTTCACGCGCGGCGAAGACGGTTTGCGACGAAGGACGTGGCGTCGGCGAGACAGGCCTTGGTGTCTATCTGGATTTCTCCGCCGCCATCAACCGTCTCGGCGAGGCCAAGGTGCGCGAGCGCTACGGCAACCTCTTCGCGATGTATCACGAGATCACGAACGAGAGCGCCTACCAGACCCCGATGCGGATTTATCCCGCCGTGCATTACACGATGGGCGGCTTGTGGGTGGACTACAACCTGATGAGTAACGTCCCCGGCCTGTTTGTGCTCGGTGAGGCGAACTTCTCCGACCACGGCGCGAATCGGCTCGGCGCGAGCGCGCTGATGCAGGGTTTGAGCGACGGCTACTTTGTTTTGCCCGCGACGATTTCCGGGTACCTCGCCGGACAGAATCCCAGCAAACGTCCCGCGACGGACAGCGCTTCGTTCCAGCAAGCCGAGGAGAATGTTCAGACGATGACGAAGCGTTTGCTCGGCAACAAAGGCCAGCGCACACCCGACAGTTTCCACAAGGAACTCGGCAAGCTGATGTGGGATCACTGCGGCATGGCGCGCAACAGGGCCGGCTTGGAGAAAGGCATCGTGGCCATCAGCGCGCTGCGCGAGGAATACTGGAAGAACGTCAGCGTGCTCGGCGAATCGGCGGACTGGAACCAGTCGCTCGAACGCGCCGGGCGCATCGCGGACTTCATCGAGTTGGGCGAACTCATGTGCCGCGACGCGCTGATGCGCGAGGAAAGCTGCGGCGGTCATTTTCGCGAGGAGTATCAATACACCAAAGACGATCCGGAAACGAAGCAGGGCCTCGTGAACCCCGGCGACGTGAAGCGTCGTGACGATCAGTTCGCCTTCGTGGCCGCGTGGGAATACGCCGGTGCGGCCGATAAAGTGCCCATCCTGAACAAGGAGCCGCTCATTTACGAAGAAGTCCACATGAGCACGCGGAGCTACAAGTGACGAAAGGAACGCGCTGAGGATGTCACAATCTGTGACATCCTCCTGAACCCAAATGGCCGCCAAAAAATCCAACTTGAGCGTGATTCCAGCGGGCCGGATCGAGTCTTCGATTCTGGTCGTGCGTGAGCAGCGCATCCTGCTGGATCGCGATTTGGCGGCGCTTTACGGGGTGGAGACGCGTGTCCTCAACCAGGCCGTGCGCCGCAACCGCGAGCGGTTCCCCGCCGACTTCATGATCGAACTGACATGGGACGAAACGGAGCAGCTTCCAAGATCACAAAATGTGATCTTGGACGGTGAACACGGCGGGGAACTGGCGAAGAAGCGCAAAAATCCAAGATCACAATCTGTGATCTTGGAATCAGGCAGGAACATCAAATACCGCCCGTTTGCCTTCACCGAACAAGGCGTTGCCATGCTTTCTACGGTTCTGAGCAGCCCACGCGCGGTACAGGTGAACATTGAAATCATGCGCGCGTTTGTCCGGCTGCGGCAATTGCTCAACACGCACGCCGACCTCGCGCAAAAGCTGGCCCGGCTGGAAAAGAAATACGACGTCCAGTTCAAGGCGGTCTTCGAGGCCATTCGAGATTTGATGACCGCTCCGCCGCCGCTCACCGGCGGCGAAATGGGCTTCCATACCCTGATGCCGCGCCAGATGGAAAAGAAACGTGGACGCAAATAATTGTCATTTGTCATGAAAGTCACACTCAAAGTCTGGCGGCAGAAAAACCGCACCACGCCCGGGGGGTTCAAGACCTACACCTCGCCCGCGCTCAACGAGAACATGTCGTTCCTCGAAATGCTCGACGTGGTGAACGAAGACCTCGCCAACAAAGGGGAGGAGCCGATTGCCTTCGACCACGACTGCCGCGAAGGCATCTGCGGCACCTGTTCACTGGTGATCGACGGCAAGCCGCACGGGCCGCACCAGGGCATCGCCACCTGCCAGACCTACATGCGCAGCTTCAACGACGGGGATGAGATCGTCGTCGAGCCATTTCGCGCGAAGGCCTTTCCGCTCATCAAGGATTTGGTCGTGGATCGCGCGGCGTTTGATCGCATCCAGCACGCGGGCGGGTTCATCTCCGTCCGCACCGGGGCCGCGCCGGATGCGAACTCGATTCCCGTGCCGAAGGAAAAGGCCGACCTCGCCATGGACCCGGCGCAGTGCATCGGCTGCGGCGCGTGCGTGGCCGCGTGCAAGAACGCGAGCGCCATGCTCTTCGTCGCCGCGAAAGTTTCGCACCTCGGCCTCATGCCGCAGGGCCAGCCCGAGCGCTACCGCCGGGTGAAGGCGATGGTGGAGCAGATGGACGCGGAAGGTTTCGGCGGCTGCACCATCACCGGCTCTTGCGAAGCGGTGTGCCCGAAGGAAATCTCCCTCGACTTCATCGCGCGCATGAATCGTGACTATGCCGTGGCTCTGCTCAAGGGCGAGCCGAAGGCGGGCAAAGCTGGCGGCGCGGCCTGAGGACGGGAGCATGGCACCTGGTCTGAAGGTGCGACGACCAGAACCACCTCACGGCGGGCGGGCGCGGCGCTCCATCCCTCCCCATTTCCATGACCTGCGGTCGCCGCAGCCCCGCAGCCGGTGATGAGGCACCCCGAATGAATAGTTGGCCATTACCTCAACGGTGGCTCCCGACTTATGTGGCACCGAAAAACGAAACATGCGGTCCGTGAAAAGCGGTGTGATTAGAAGTGGCGGTCAAGGCGTTGGAAAAAGTGTGCCATTTCCTCCAAGACTCCGCGCCTTGACGCCTCCGGCGAAACGGTGTGCAGTCACACGAAATTTCCAACGCATGAAAAAATTCAACGTCGGCATCATCGGTTACGGCTGGGTCGCCAGCGCCCACATTCCCGCCATCAACGCCAGCGCGCACGCGCAGGTCACGGCGGTCTATTCCTCGCGCAAGCTGGATGACCAAGAAGTCAGCGCGAAACACGGCGGCTCAATTCGCACCTACACCAGCCTCGATGAAATGCTGGCGGACAAAAGCATCCACGCCGTCTCCGTGTGCAGCTATCCGTATCAGCACACCGAGCACGTCATTGCGGCGGCCAAGGCGGGCAAGCACATCATCGTGGAAAAACCGCTCGCGCTCTCGTGGAAGGATTGCCAGGCCATCGAGCGCGCGGTGAAGGCGGCGGGCGTGAAATTCTGCATCTGCTTCGAGTGCCGGTTCTCCAGCCAGTTCCTCAGCACGAAGGCGATGATTGATGAAGGACTGCTCGGCGACTTGCACTACGGCGAGATCGATTACTACCACGGCATCGGACCGTGGTACGGCCAGTTCCGCTGGAACACGCGCAAGGACGCAGGCGGCTCCGCGCTGCTCACCGCCGGCTGCCACGCGCTCGACGCGCTCCTGCTCTGCATGGGCAACGACATCGCGGAAGTCACGAGCTACGACACCAAATCGAAGAGCGATATCTTCAAGCCCTACGAATACACCACGTCGAGCGTCACGATCCTGAAGTTCAAGAGCGGCAAGATCGGCAAGTGCGCGGCCATCGTGGACTGCTTGCAGCCGTATTATTTCCACACGCATCTCGTCGGCAGCCACGGCAGCCTGCTCGACAACAAGTTCCACTCCACAAAACTCGGCGGCTTGAACAAGAACGCCTGGAGCAGCCTCTCGATGAAGATGCTCGATTCCGGCGACGTGTCCGACCATCCCTACACCACGCAGTTCGCGGCGTTCTTCGACGCGCTGGCGAAGAACAAACACATGCCGCTGACCAGCCTCGACGACGCCATCAAGACGCACGAAATCATTTTCGCCGCGGACAAGTCGGCGACGACGGGGAAGACGGTGAAGGTGTGAACATTCGTTTGCCTGAACAATGCTGTTAGGCAGCTTTCCTTCATGATGATTGCCATCTATTTCTGGTTTGCGTGCTTGCTGTCAGCATTGGGTGGGACGTTTTATTGGTTTAAGACCGCTCGTCATCGGCCAAACAAAGATTCCGAGAGGCTCGGTCTGCTGCTTTTGTATGTGCTGCTTGGCCTGGTCACGACCGTCATTGGCGGCATCCATTGGGTCGTGTGGCGTGCGTTCCAAGATTTCAACCCACATTAAGAATGTCGGAAGCATTCCTCGATGTTTGCCGTCAACCACATCTATGAAAACACATCTGTTCCTTGCATTCGCCATCACCAGCCTCTCGCTCACGTCGGCATTCTCTCAAGCGCCAGCCCAGCCGCCAATGATCAGCGTCACCGGTTCTGTCGAGGTCAAGGTTGCTCCAGACGAGATTTTTTTGAGAGTCGGCGTGGAGACGCGCCATGAAAACCTCGAAGACGCGAAGAAACAGAATGACGAACGCATTTCCAAGGCGCTCGGGGGGGATCTGCGGCAGCGGACGGGACGCTTTCGATTGGCCAAGTCAGCGTATCGGCTTCGGTTAACGTGTCGTTCTTGATTGAGTGATGAAGCCCAGCTTGGCTCGTTAAGCCACTTTTCACGCCATGAAGTTTCTCTCAAGAATCCTCTTCGTAGTGGGTTTCATCTGCATCGTGTTGGGCTTGGGGTCTTGTGTTCACTTTTACCAAGCGAACCCGCCACCGGAAGCTCACCGTCCCGGGTGGGATGGTGATGCACATGCCGAGCCTTACGTTGTCATGAAGAGGTTTTTCCTCATCATGTCGGGAGGCGTCTTCGCGCTGTGCCTTGGGTTCTATTTACGCCCCAAGACGCGACAAATAACTTTGCCACCGTCATGATAACGCCTGCGAACTTGGGCCGTCAGGCGGCACACAGCGCGCCATGAAAATCATCGGCGTTTTTCTCACTTCGTGGGCGGTTGGAATTGCGGCCTATCTTGGCGCGCTCGCGCTCTTCTACCGCCAGTCCATTTCCTCCGGCGATCTTTTCGCCGTTCTCTTCTGGTCACTGTTGGCCTTCGCTCTTGCGTTCTTTGGTTTGTATTTACCCGTGCTGTTCGGCGTGCGTCGGTTGTTGCATGGCGTTCGTCCGCTGTGGCCGTTCCCGCTTATTGCAGTACTGCTCGGCGTTGTGCCCACGTCCCTGATTGTGTTCTTCTTTGGCGGCGGCGCTCGCTCGTTGGTCAGTCCCGAGGCTTCCTTATTTTATTCGATGTTCACAGCCATCGGAATCGTTGTTGGGTTCAGCTTTGCATTCATCTATCGCCAACCCCGCCCATGAACTCCGCCATCGCCATTGCCGCGCATCCGGACGACATCGAGTTCATGATGGCGGGGACGCTCCTGCTGTTGAAGGAGCGCGGCTGGGAGATTCATTACTTCAATCTCTCCACCGGCAACTGCGGCAGCCTCCGCCACAACGCGACGACGACGCGGCGGCTGCGGCTCGCGGAGGCGAAACGTGCGGCGAAAATTCTTGGCGCACATTTTCACCCGCCCATCGCGGACGATCTGGAAATCTTCTACGACCTCAAGCTCCTGCGCCGCGTGGCGGCGGTGATTCGCGACGTGCAGCCGTCCATCGTCCTTACGCACTCGCCGGAGGATTACATGGAGGACCACATGAACACCGCGCGCCTCGCGGTCACGGCGGCGTTCGCGCGCGGGATGCCAAACTTTGTCACCACGCCCAAGCGCGCAGCCATCGAGGGCGACGTGACGGTCTATCACGCCCTGCCCCACGGATTGCGCGATGGATTGCGCCAGAAATTTTCCGCCGAGCTTTTCGTGAACACGACTTCAGTTCACGAAACCAAACTCGCCGCCCTCGCCGCGCACCGCACGCAGCAAGACTGGCTCGACGTGAGCCAGGGCATGAACTCGTATCTCCGCACGATGGAAGACACGTCGCGCGCCGTCGGCAAAATGTCGCGGCGCTTCATGCACGCCGAAGGCTGGCGGCGTCACTCGCACCTCGGCTTCTGCAGCGAGCAGGCGGACCCGCTGCGTCAGGCGCTGGCGAAGCAGTGCGCCACCGTGCCCCCGGCGTCCCGCCGGGCCGCGATCCTCCCAAGTCCAAGCCTGAACGACTCGACGAGGCGCGCTCGACCTGCCAACTCCCGGCCCGGCGGGACGCCGGGGGCACGCTCTTGACCATGCGCGTCCTCGGCATCATGTCCGGCACCAGCATTGATGGCGTGGATTACGCGCTCTGCGACGTCGAGCGCGGCTCGGTGCGACTGATGCGTTTTTGGTCGCGCGCGTTCCCGAAGCTGATGCAGCGCCGCCTGCACGCTGCCGCCGCGAACGAGTGCGCTGCGCATGAACTCGCCCAAATCCACCACGACCTCGGAAGACTCTACGCGCGGCAGGCCATGCAGTTGAACGCCCGCGCGGAATTGATCGGCCTGCACGGGCAGACGGTGTTTCACAATCCAGATCGCCGCGCGCCCGCCACAATGCAGATAGGCGAACCGGCGTATCTCGCCGAAGCCCTGCGCGCTCCGGTCGTGAGCAACTTCCGCCCGGCTGATCTTGCGGCGGGCGGACAAGGCGCACCGCTGGCCACGTTGTTTCATCAAATCGTCTTCGCGCAACGAGGGCAGCATGTGTGCGTGAACAATCTTGGCGGCATCAGCAACGTCACGTCGCTCGACTGGCGAAGCGGACGCACGCCGCGCATTGGTGCGTTCGACACCGGCCCGGCCTGCGTGCTGCTCGATCTGGCGATGCGGGAATTTACGAGCGGGAAGAAAACCTGCGACCGAGGTGGGGCTTGGGCCAAGCGCGGTAAAATCTGCGAGCCGTTGCTCCAAAGCTGGCTCAAGCATCCGTTCTTCAGAATCGCGCCGCCCAAGAGCACAGGCCGTGAGTTGTTCGGTGAAACCTTTTGGCGTGCGGAACAGAAACGACTCACCGCCGCGCGGCTCTCTCCATTCGACATGCTCGCGACGCTCACGGAATTCACCGCCCGCTCGCTGGCGGTGAATTACCAACTCCATCTGCGCACCACGCCCGACATCGTCGTGCTATCCGGCGGTGGTGCGAAAAACTCGACGCTGGTCCAGCGCATCAAGGCCGGCCTGCTTCTGCTGAATCCATCCATGCGCGTGACCACGGCGGATGAATTCGGCTGGCCATCATCAGCCATCGAACCGGCGGCGTTCGCGCTGCTGGCGTTTTATCGGTGGCGCGGCTGGCCCGCGAATCTGCCCGGCACGACCGGTGCGCGCCGCCGCGTGCTGCTCGGACAAATCAGCCAGTGAACGGGGAGAGGACCGCCGAATGCGCGTGTTTTTAGTTTAACCACGGAAAACACAGAAGACACGGAAAGGAAAATCCATCCTGCGCGCGCATGTCGGAGACTGCTCTTGACCGGAGGCTGGCCTTCAGCCCGACCCGTCTTCGGCTTCTTTCCGTGTCTTCTGTGTTTTCCGTGGTTAAAAAAATGTTCGCGCGCGGACCCGGCGGTCCGCTCTCCTGCGTTTTGAGATTTGGCTTCCGCCCGCCATCCATGTTTCATCTGCGCGATGGCTGTCGCCCAACATTCTTCTCCGCTCGCGCTGCTCTTGCGCGCGAATCTGCTCCAGTCGTGGCGGCGGCTCCAAGGCATCCGGCATCAGTCGAGCTTGCTCACGGTGGTCATCACGCTGTTCATGGTCGGCTACCTGGCGCTGTCGTTCTGGCTGTTTCTCAAGGGACTGACTTTCGTGGCGGTGAAATTTCCGGGACTGGGCACGCTGCTGTTGGAGCGGCTGCTGTATCTCCTCTTCGCCTTTCTGTTCGCGCTGCTCGTGCTCAGCAACCTGGTGATCAGCTACAGCAACTTCTTCCGCAACCGCGAGTCCGCCGCGCTGATGACACTCCCGGTGAGCGCGCAAACCATCTTTCGCTGGAAGCTGATCGAGTCTGGCGTGTTCGCGTCGTGGGCCTTTCTGTTTCTCATCGCGCCGTTCCTCGCGGCCTACGGCATCACGCGGCATCTGCCGTGGCATTTTTATCCGTTCACCGTGCTGCTGGTCGGCGTGTTCATCGCGCTGCCCTCGGTGTTGGGCGGCTGTCTCGCCACGGTGGTCGCGCGCTACATGGACCGGCGTGTGTTTCAAATCGGCGCGCTCGTGGGCGTGCTGGCCGTGGTCGCGCTGGCGGCCTTCTGGCTGCGCACGGACAACAGCCTCGAAGGCACCAACGACACGCGCGTCGTCGAACTGCTCGACAAGATGCTGACCCGCACGCGCGTGGCGCAGTTTCCGTTACTGCCCAGCTACTGGCTCACGTCGAGCGTGCTGGAATGGACGGACGGCGCGGTGACGAGTGCGCTCTTCTTCGCCGCCGTGCTGTTGAGCAACGCGCTGTTCTTCGGAACGCTGGCGGCGAATTTCACCGGGAAATTTTTCTACGACGCGGCCTCGGCGGTGCAGAGCCGCGGCAGCGTGTTCCGGCGCTGGCGCTGGTTCCAAGTCCGGCAGCAAAAAAAGCAGCTTAGTGACGGCGCACCCGGACGATTGGAGCGGCTGGTCGCGTTGCTTCCGCGCGTGCCGGAGGATTACCGCGCGCTCATCGTGAAGGACGCGCGCATGTTCTGGCGCGACACGACGCAGTGGGGGCAGTCGCTCATGCTTTTCGGGCTGCTCGGCGTGTACATCATCAACCTGCGCCACTTCTCCGAGCAGTTGACGAATCCGTTTTGGATCAACCTCGTGGCCTTCCTGAATCTCGGCGCGTGTTCGTTGAACCTCGCCACCATCACCACGCGTTTCGTTTATCCGCAATTTTCGCTCGAAGGAAAACGCCTTTGGATCGTCGGCATGGCTCCGCTCGGATTGATGCGCGTGGTGAAGGCGAAATTCGCGATGGCCACCACGGTGTCGCTCGTCGTCACGTTCGGACTCATCTGGCTCTCGTGCCACATGCTCGACATGGACACCAACCGCACCATGTTTTTCACCGGCGCAATCACGGTGATGACGTTCACGCTCAACGGTCTCGCGGTCGGTCTCGGCGTGCTCTACCCGAACATGCGCGAGGACAATCCCGGCAAAATCGTCAGCGGCTTCGGCGGCACTTTCTGTCTGGTGCTGAGTTTTCTCTACATCCTCGCCTCGGTCGTGCTGCTCGGACTCGGTGCGCCGTGGACGCAGGTGAAGTCCGCCGAGGCCGTGATTCGCAGCGTGCTGTGCCTGAGTGCGTTCGGTGTGCTCTCGTTCGCGCTCGGCTGGGTGCCGCTGCAAATCGGATTGCAGCGGGTGAAGTCGTTTGAGGTGTAACGATTTTTCGGGGGACGGGCGCGCAAATGGACAACAACCTTTCGCAAGCCGCCGTTAGCGCGAACCACGCAGGCCCGGCACGCTCCGCGGCGCATGAAGCAATTGAATTCCACTTCTCGAACTGCGCCGCTCGTGATCGCGGCGTTCCTGGCGCTCGAACTTTTCACCGCCCGTCTCCACGCGCAGGCGACCAATGCCACGCCGGCCACGCCGCCCGTGCAGCAACTGCCCGGCATGGTCGTGACCGGCGAGGCGGAATACGAAGGCCGCGTGCAGCCGACGTTCCTGCCGCCGGTCCAAGGCACGGAGATTTATTCGGGCAAGAAGGCGAGCGTCATTGATCTCGACGCGCTGCCGAAGGTGCAGGCGAACAATTACCGGCAGGCGCTCGCGCAGACGCCCGGCCTGCTCTACAGCGAGGAATCGTCGCCGCTGGTCAGCCTCGGCTATCGCGGCATCGGCGAGCCGCACCGGATGCAATACCTGCAAGTGCTCAAGGACGGCATCCCGATCCACGCCGACATGTTCGGCTACCCGGAGGCATATTACACACCGCCACTGGACGTGGTGGATCGCATTGAGTTCGTGCGCGGCGGCGCGGCGCTGATGTATGGGCCGCACCACGCGGGCGCGTTGAATTACGTGACTTACCAGCCGCGCCGAGACAAACCGTTCTCCGCGCGCACGCAGCACATCTTCGGCTCGGATAATCTCTATTCCACCTACAACTCGGTGGACGGCACGGTCGGGCGCGTGGGCTACCTCGCCTATTACAACCACCGCCAGAGCGACGGCTTCCGCGACGCGAACAGCGACTACCAGCTCGACGGCGGGCATTTCAAACTGCGCTACGATCTCGACGAAGTGTCCAACGTGACGCTGGCCTTCGACGCCTACGAGGAGGAGCACGGCGAGCCGGGCGGACTCACCGCCGCCGGATTCAATGCCGACCCGAAGACCACGACCAAGCAGCACGATCGCTTCGAGCTGCGCCGCTACATTCCGTCGGTCAGCTACGAGCGCACGCTTTCGGAGCAGACGCTCGTCACGGCGAAAAGCTGGGGCGGCTACTATGAGCGTTACAGCGAGCGCCGGCGCGGCGGCGGCTTCGGCACGCCGGCCACGGGCGCGGACAACAACATCGAGCGCCAGGAGTTCTACACCTTCGGGATCGAGACGCGGGTGCGGCATGATTACGAATTCGCCGGCGGGAACCACACCTTCGCGGGCGGGCTGATGTACTACGGCGCGGACTCGCCGCGCGAAGATCGCCGTGGCGCCACGCCGGATGCGGATGATGGCCGGCTGACGGGCAAGTCCCAGCGCGACCTCCACTACGGCGCGGTGTTCTTCGAGAACAAGTTCACCTTCGACAAATTCTCCTTCACGCCCGGCTTCCGGCTGGAGAACATTTATCAGGACGTGAGTGCAAAATCTTACAATCCCGCCACCGGCGCACAGATCGGCTCCGGCGAAAAGGACAAGCTCGACGTGGAGCCGCTCTTCGCGCTCGGCCTCGCCTACGCCGTCACGGAAAAAACCGAGGCCTACGCCAGCGTGGCGCAGACGTATCGCACAACCATTTTCACCGAGTCGGTCATTCCCAACTCGGGCACGGAAATCTCCGGCGACGTGGACCCGTCGCAGGGCGTGACCTACGAACTCGGTTATCGCGGCGGTGCCGGCTCATGGGTGACGTGGGACAGCAGCGTGTTCCTGATCGACATTGATAAAAAGTTTGGCGGCACCGTCACGGCGGGCGGCGTGACGCGCCTGGGCGATGTGGGGCGCACGATCAATTACGGCTGGGACGGCGCGCTGACGCTGGATCTCGTGAGCGCGTGGGACGCGTGGCGGAGCACGGAGCACGCGCGGCGGCTCGGCTCGTTCAGCCTCTACGGGAATGTGAGCTTGCTGAAAGCGGAAATTCACGGCGGCTTGCAGGACGGCAAGACCCCGCAGTACGCGCCTGACCACATCGTTCGCACCGGCGCCATTTACAACTGGCGCGACCGCGTGAAGGTCGCCTTCCTCGGCACGTTCGTGGATGATCATTTCGCCACGGACGACGAGAATCCGACGCGCGAAATCCCCGCCTACGCGGTGTGGGATCTCACGGCGGAAGTGAAAATCTACAAGGACTATGTGAGCCTGATGGCGGGCGTGAACAATGTCTTCAACGAGCAATACTACGCGCGCATCCGCGGCGACGGCCTCGACCCGGCCTACGGGCGCAACTATTACGCCGGCTTCTCGCTCTCATTCTGAGCGCGTCGGCGGGACAAGGATGATGAGAAAGATTATTTTCTGGCTGCACCTTTCGGCGGGCGTCGTGGCCGGCCTTGTCATCCTCGTCATGTCCGCCACGGGCGTAACCCTGGCCTTCGAGAAGGAGCTCATCGCGTGGACCGAGCGCGGCGTGCGGCGGGTCACGCCGCCCGTGGAAGCGAAACGCTTGCCGGTGGATGAACTGCTCGACCGCGTGCGCGCCGCGCGGCCGGAGTTTCGTCCGTCCAGCGTCACGATTCTTTCCGACCCCGGCGTGGCGGTTTTCGTGAGTGCGAATCGCACAAATGGTTTTTACGTGAACCCCTACACCGGTGCGGTCCAGCCCCAGAGCGCGCAACGCACACGGGCGTTCCTGCTGAAAATGATCGAGTGGCACCGCTACCTCGGACGCCACGACACGCAGCGTCCGGCGGGCAAGGCCATCACCGGCGCGTGCAATGTGGCTTTCTGCTTTCTCGCCCTGAGCGGCCTGTATCTTTGGTGGCCGCGCCAGTGGACCAGCCAAGCGTTGTGGGCCGTGACGCGAATGAATTTCTCACTGCGCGGCAAGGCGCGCGACTGGAACTGGCACAATGCGGTCGGCTTCTGGTGTGCGCCCGCGCTCTTTATCGTGACGCTGACGGCCACGCCCATCTCCTACCGCTGGGTCACGGACACGATTTACAAAATGACGCGCACCACGCCGCCCGCCGCGCCGGGGCCGCTGGTCGTTCCGCCGGTCGCGGCCGGCGCGACGCCGTTGAGCTACGCCGCGCTGCTCGACGCGGTGCAGCAGCACGCGCCGCGCTGGCATTCGATCACGCTGCGGCTCGGCGACAAGAAACAGGGCGTGGGCTTCGCCGTGAAACAGCGCGACGGCACGCCGCGTTTCGTGAACGCGCAGTTCACCCTCGACCCGCACACCGCCGCCCTGCTGCGCTCCGAGACTTACGCCGACTACAACACCGGCCGCCGCGTGCGTTCGTGGATGCGCTTCCTGCACACCGGCGAGGCGCTCGGGCCGGTCGCGCAATTCCTCGCCGGCCTCGCCTCGCTCGGCGGCGTGTTCCTCGTCTATACCGGACTCGCGCTGGCGCTGCGCCGGTTCTTGCGCCGCAAGTCCGCGAACCCCACAGTGTCAGGCGACAGGCCGTCGTCCCCCTGATGTGGAATGAAAACCGCGCCCCGCTTGCCGCGTGAAGAATCGGCCCTCGTGCCGATGCTCACGCTCGTGCTCTGGCTGGGCTGCGCGTCCGTGGGCGTCGCGGGTTTTGTGCTCCCGTACTTGCGTCCGCAACCGCCGGCTCCGGTTCCGCCGCCGGTCCTGGCCGAGTTTGTGAAAGTGGAACTGACCGGCGCACCGCCGCCGCCTGCGAATCCCGCTCCGGCCCTGACCGAACTTTCCACGCCGCCGCCGCTCGCGCGCCCGCCCGCCC
>Ga0163150_10000881_pt1 | contig 53427 bp, 28 predicted proteins | sample OliLakLV19P2IB_FD_148628 | JGI IMG/M metagenome (GOLD analysis project Ga0163150, IMG submission 148628) | Freshwater microbial mat bacterial communities from Lake Vanda, McMurdo Dry Valleys, Antarctica - Oligotrophic Lake LV.19.P2.IB | ecosystem: Environmental > Aquatic > Freshwater > Lake >...
GCCAGCAGCACGGCCCGGCAACGGTCGCGCTGCTTCGCCTCCCGCTGCGTCCGCACGCGTTCTTCCAACCGCTGCCGATCCGCCGGTTCCCGCAGAGTCACGTCCATGGTCAGCCTCCTTGCTGGGGGCCGACAGTGTGACATACCGCGGGCCATCGCGCCAGACCTAACAAGCGCCGAACGCGCGCGAGCACTTTTCGGGTTCCGTATTAGACGTTCAAGCTTTTCGATCAACTCTTTTGCCGAGAGCTCGTCGTATTTCGGGATCGGTGGTTTCTCGGCGGAAGCTCTTTCCGAGGAGCCGGCTTGCTGAACACTTGCCTTGATGGCCGCCATCAGGTCGTACGGGCCGATCGTCGGTTCGTCGTCCTCGAAGCCGATCCATGCGCCCGCGCCGGCTTCGATCACGTCACGGCCCTTGGCCTTCTTCTGCTCCACGAGCTTCACCACCCGCTCATGGTGCTCATCGGCCAGCAGCTTGCGGTCAAGTTTTTTGGCCGAGAGCGCCTTGATCGCTTCTTCGAACGGCTTGCGCTGCTTCGCGGTCGCCTTGCGGTGAGCAGGCAGTTCGAGCGACTCAGCTGTCCGAATCTCGTTCTCGAAACGAAGCGTCTCGGCCCGCAGGATGCCGTTCTCAGCGAGGATGGCAACGAGGTATTCCTTCTCGTGCATGACGAACGTCGCGACACCCACTTTGCCGGTGTCCTCCATCACCTGTGCCAGCAGCCGGTACGCCTTGTTTGAGTCCTTGGTCGGCGCAAGGAAGTGGCCGGCACCGCCCAGCGTGCGTTCGCCGTTCACTTGGGCCGGCCGCAGTCATGGGTGTGGAGCTGCGAGAAGAATCGGCGGCGGGTGAACCTGCTGGAATTCATCGCGTGGTGCAAGGGGTGCGGGGCGAAGCCTATGAAGAGCTTTGAAAGGATTTTAAGCACTTTTCCCGGAAAAACCCGAGAGTTCTGGAACCAGGACAACTTGCGGTCACCGAGACGCGCTTGTATCTGACACACCCCCGCCGGTGTGAATTGTATCGTTAGGTACCGATGACGCGGACGATCCATCCCACCTCAAGCTTGTCACGGCGATTTTCCCGCCGGAGGGCCTTTTCGCTCATCGAGACGCTGGTCGTCGTCCTCATCGTCGGCATTCTGATGTCGGTCGTCATCGTGTCGGTTGGCATGTCGCGGAAGTCGGCGACGGGCAGCGTCTGCCTCACCCAGCTGCGCCAGGTCACCATGGGCCTGCGGCAGTATGCCGTCGAGAACCGGCAGGTGCTGCCCGACCCCGCAACGACCGGCGTGCCCTGGACGCGATCGATTCAGCCGTACGTCAGCGGCTCATCCATCTTCATCTGTCTGAGCGACGCCGAGGTGGCGCCGGTCTCCGGCGTCAGCTACGACTGGCGGGATACCGGCGACCCCGCCACGACGATGGCCGGGCGTCCCATCGATCAGGGCGCAAGGGCCTCCGCGGTGCTCACGTTTGAATCGCTGCCCGGCTGGCACGCGGCCAAGCGGATCAACACGGGACGGATGGACGGATCGACGCAGGTCATGGAGGAGGCCGCGTGCTTCAAGGACCTATTGACACCGGTGCGGGCGGTGACAAACAACGCGCCGTAAGCGCAGCGCAGTCACGTGTGACACGGCCGGCAAGGAAAGGTGAACGATGCGGATACTTGTGGCTGAAGATCACCTGGACCTGTCCCGATCGCTCGTGGAAGGACTCCGCGAGGAGGGTTTTGCCGTCGACCTTAGCCGCGACGGGCAGGAAGCCCTGCACATGACCCGCAGCCATCCGTATGACTGCATCCTGCTGGACATCATGCTGCCGACGCTCGATGGGTTGACCGTTCTGCGCACGATCCGCGTGGAGCAGGTGCGGTCGCCGGTGATCTGCCTGACCGCCCGTGACACTTTGCAGGACCGCATCGACGGGCTCGACCTTGGCGCCGACGATTACCTGGTGAAGCCGTTCGCGTGGGCCGAGCTGCTGGCCCGTATCCGGGCTGTGATCCGGCGGTCCAAGGACCAGCTCACCACCGCCATCCGCGTCGGCGATCTGGAGATCGACACGACCTCGAAGACAGTCCGCCGCGGCGAACGCACGGTGCATCTGGCGGCCAAGGAGTTCGCACTGCTCTCCTATCTCGCCCATCACGTGGGCAAGGTCGTTTCGCGGTCGGAGCTGTGGGCCCATCTGTATGACGACGTCGACGAGATCGGGAGCAACGTGATTGATGTCTACATCGCGAACCTTCGAAAGAAGATCGATTACGAGGACGCGGCGAAACTGATCCACACGCGCCGTGGCCTGGGCTACGTGCTGACGGACAAGCTATGACACGCCGGATCATCGCCGCCATTTTGCTTTCGGTCTGGACGACGCTGATCGCCGGCGGTGTGGCCGCGTACGTGACGGTGCGCACGGTGATGCTCGATGAACTCGACGCCGCCATCGTGCAACGGGCGGCGACGCTGAACATCCTGAGCGACGCGGGCGGTCCGGCGGCGCAGCGGCAAGATTATCCCGGCGATCGCTACCTGGTCCTCGATGAACACGGCCAGACCGTGGCAAGGATGTCCCTTGCGGCCCAGGGCCCTCCCCGATTTGAAATCGCAAGCCGCACCTTCACGACGCTGGGCGACGGCAGCCGGGTGCGCACCGTGACCTTGGACGCTGCCGGCGTCCCGACCGAAAGCGGTCAGCCCCGAAGACTGCGTGTGGTCTACAGCGGCGCCGCCGAAGCGTTCGATCGGACACTGACCCGCCTCGCGTGGACGCTTCTCGTCGGCGGCGCGGTGGCCGGCGTGGTGGCGGCGCTGGCGGCCCGCCTCGTCGCCCGGCGAGCACTCAAGCCGCTGAGGGACGCGACCCAGGCGATCAGCAGCATCAACGTCGACACCCTCGATCGGCGCCTCGATGCCGAGCCGCTGCCTCCCGAACTGCGTCCCGTCGCGACGACGCTCAACGACATGCTCTCGGCCCTGGCGGAAGCCGTCGCGCAGCGCCGGCAGTTCATCGCCGACGCCTCGCACGAGCTCCGCACGCCGCTCGCCGCGATCATCATGGCGATCGAGGTGTCGCTAAGCCGTCCGCGCTCGGAGCCCGACCAGCGCCAGACGCTGCAGCGATGCCTGGCCAACGCGACCTCGCTGCGGCGACTGGTGGAGCACTTGCTCGACCGTGTGCGCAGCGATCACGTGGCCGCTGCCGAGCCGGCGACCGTGGTGCGAGTGGACGACCTGCTCGATCAGGTCGTGGCCCAGGTCGCGTCGCTGGCCGAGCAGCGCGGGGTCCGCATTGAACGAAGCTGCGAGGCCGCGCTCCAAGTGACGACTCAGCCCCACCGCTTGCGCAGCATCGTGCTCAACCTCGTCTCCAACGCGATCGACCACAATCTGCCCGGCCGCGGGGTGCGGGTCTCGGCCGACGCCGTGGAGGATGATTTTGTGCTGACCGTCAGCGACAACGGCCCCGGCATTGCCGCCGAGCATCAGGCCCGCGTCTTCGAGCCGTTCTACCGCGTCAGCCCGTCGCGGGAGTCCAATGACGGGCACGTGGGGCTCGGCCTGTACCTGGTGCAATCGCACGTTCAAGCGCTGGGCGGCCGATATGTACTGGAAAGTGAAGAAGGGAAAGGGACGGTGATTCGCGTGTTCCTCCCCGGGCGCGTGTCCCGGACTGACGTTTCGGGTCCCTCGCCCAATTCAGCGAGCAGACCCGCCGGCGCCATGGCTTCATCTTAACTTCATAGACCCCGGCGAGAATGTCTCAGTCATTTCAGCAAGTTCGACGGACAGGTTCCATGCGTCATCAATTGATACACATCCCGTGGGCGCGCACACTTTTCATGGCCATGCTGGCGCTGCATGCGTTTGCTGCCGGCGCGGCGCAGGCGGCGTTACCGGCCGCGCCGCCGGACGTAACCGGCGCATACGACGTGACCGTGAAGGGCAGCGTGGTCGGCAAGGGCACGATCGCGGTGGGCGCGAAGTCGGTCACCATCATTTTGAAGGTGACGAATGAGGCTGGCGAAGCGGGGGAACTTATCGCGGCCAATGTGAAGATGGAGCACGGCAGATTCGCGGGCACCGGCACGGTCTTCGGCAGGCCGATGACAATCTCCGGGCGAATCGATCCGGCCGAGACGCAAGGCCCGCCGCGAACGGCCTGCATCCAGGCGACATTCTCCGCCGGCGACGATCTTGGCGGCCGCATCGTCGGCTTCCGGCGCGGCGCCACGCCCTGAAGAAATGAGGATGCCAGACCGACTCTTATGACTCAGTTCATAGGCGTCGAACGTAGCATGCAGCTATTGATCGTCGTCCAGCACTTGCATTGATTCTGCTCTGCGGTGCTAACCCGCGACTTCATCCTCCCTTCATGTTCCCCCTGCATAATGCCCCGGAGGAACAGGGACGGTGGGTTCGTTCCCAATCCCGCACACAAAAACGGTTTTGTCCCGGCTGGCACGGAATTCGCGTGCAAGGGACCTGTCGACAGGATTCGAGGCCTGCGGATGAGTCGTTAGATATCCGGACCGAATTCCTTTGGAGTCATTTGTGAAACTGGAGAAAGAGTACGCCCAGATGATTGGCGTTGATCAGCGACCGGTGCTGTCGCTGCCCCCGTCCGGTCAACCGGCGGTGGAGGGCAAATTTCTTCGCGTCGGCACGCATCGCTTCTGGGCAAAGGGCGTCACCTACGGCTCCTTTGCTCCTAATGCCGATGGTGAGCCATTCCCGCCCATGCATCAGCTCCGTGACGATTTCGCACAAATGCGCGACGCGGGGATCAACACCGTCCGGCTCTACTCGCCGCCGTCTCTGCGCATCGCCGACGCGGCCGCCGATGCCGGCCTCATGATCGTCCCCGATATCTGCTGGGGAATGCGGACGTGCGAACTCGACTACCCCGATGTACTGAAGAAGATGCGGGATTACGTCGGCGAACACGCCCGGAAACTAGGCAACCATCCCGCGACGTTGATGCTCAGCATCGGCAACGAGATCCCTCCGCTTATCGTGCGTTGGTATGGCCGGGAGCGCATCGAGGCGCACCTGCGCGAACTGTGGGACGTGGCCAAGTCGCAAGCGCCCAACGCGCTCATCACCTACTCGAACCATCCGCCCACTGAATACCTGAATCTGCCCTTCCTCGATGTCGTGTCGTGCAACGTTTACCTGGAGCGCGAGCGTGATTTCCGGCAGTATCTCGCCCGCTTGCAGACGCTCGCCGGGCATCGGCCGCTCTTCCTTTCGGAGATCGGCCTCGACAGCACGGCACACGGCGAGGCGGCACAATCGGAGTTCATCGAGTGGCAACTCCGCGCCGTCTTCGAAAAAGGCCTCTGCGGCGCCGCGGTTTACTCATGGACTGATCAGTGGTCTATTTTTCAGCACAACATTCAAGGTTGGACGTTCGGCCTGACCGACGCGGCCCGCCGTCCGAAGCCGGCGCTCGACACCGTTCGCCGGGTTTATCGCGGCGGCCTCTACAAGCTGCGCGCGAAGCCTTGGCCTCGCGTCTCGGTCGTCGTCGCTAGCTACAACGGCGGCAGGACGCTTGACGAATGCCTCTCCGCACTCGACCGGCTCAACTACCCGAACCATGAGGTGATCGTCATCGACGATGGATCGACAGACGACACGCGCTCGATCGTCGCCCGTCATCCGGTTCGCGCGATCCACGTACCCAACGGCGGGCTGAGCCGGGCCCGCAACCTCGGCATCGAGGCGGCGATCGGCGAAATTGTCGCCTTCATCGACAGCGACGCCAACGCCGACCCGGACTGGCTCTTTTATCTGGTCACCGCGCTGGAGGAGCAGGACGCGGCGGCCGTCGGCGGCCCCAATCTTTCGCCGGAAGGCGACGGCTTCATCGCGCAGTGCGTTGATCATGCGCCGGGCAATCCGACGCACGTGCTGCTGGGCAATGAGCTCGCGGAGCACGTGCCTGGCTGCAACATGGCCTTTCGCAAGTCGGCGCTTGAAGGAATCGGCTTCTTCGACCCCACCCATCGCGCGGCCGGCGACGATGTCGATGTGTGCTGGAAGCTGCTCGCGCGGGACCGGCGCATCGCCTTCAGCCCCGCCGCCCTCGTCTGGCATCACCGCCGGCCGACCGTCAAGGCGTTCCTCCGCCAGCAGCGCGGGTATGGCTTCGCCGAAGCGCACCTTCAGGTCCGATACCCCGGCCGGTTCAACATTTTCGGCGATCTGGTCTGGCGCGGGGCCGTCTACGACACCCCGAGCCACCTGCTCCGTCGCGAGGGCCTCCCGAGCCTGTTCAAACCACGCGTTTATCAGGGCGTCTTCTGTAGCGGCCAGTTCCAGGCGATCTATCACCCGTTCCTCAACTGGTGGTTCCAGGTCTTCACCACCGCGGAATGGCAACTGCTGTCCTGGTGCGTGCTGCTGTCCGGCGTGCTCGCACTGGGCTTCAGCGCCGCCGCGGCCATCGGCCTTCTTGCCTGCGGCGGGTCCATGTTCATCGCCACCGTCGCCAGCGCGATGATCCCCGCGCTGCAGGCCGTCCGGCTTCACAACTGGTCGGGCGCCGCGCGAAGCAAAGGCTTCGCCATCATCACGCTGCTCCACATGCTCCAGCCCCTGGCCCGGGCCTCCGGCTTCGTGCGCGGCTGGTGGCGCGTCCGCCATGAGCGCGGCCGAGTCGAGGAAGAGGCGTGCGTCTGGGGCAATCTCGGCGATCGCCAGCGCTGGCTCGAGAAAATGTTCGAGCACCTGCGCGCCTGCGGCTGGATCGGTCAGCCGAGCAGCGAGTGGGATGAAGACGACATCGATGTGCTCGGCCCCGGGCCCTACGTGATCCGCCTTCGGTCTGTTTATGAAGACGACCTGCCGCGCGGCGCTCATCGCCTTCGGTTCCGCGCGAGCTCGAAGATGAAGCGCGTGGTGCCGCTCCTGTGGAGCCTGCTGCTGACGATGCTGCCCGCATTCGCGCTCTTCCCATATTTGCTGCCGCTGCTCGCGCCGGTCTTGATCGTCATGTTCTGCCTGGCGCGAGCCCGGACGTCGATGACCCAGGCGATCATGGCGCTGGCGACGGAAGTCGCGCAGGCGATGGACCTGGGCCAGGTGGAGGCCACGATCTGGAAGCCTCCGCCGAGCGCCCCGATGCGGCGGGCGAAAGCGGCGAAGCCTGCGCTGCGGCCGGCGGCCCCGCTCCCGGCGGCGGCGATGTCGGGCCCGCGCGACCTTGAAGCCCCCACCGCGACCGACGGCGCGGGACCTGAACCGGTGGTGACGAGTGCTTAAGCGACTGCAACCCTACTGGCCGCTGGCCCGGCGCGATCTTGTCATCGCCGCGCTGCTGCTCATTGTCGCCGCCGCGGCCGAACTGCTGACGCCCTGGCCCGTCAAGGCGCTCGTCGATTACGTGTTCGGCGACGAGCCGCACCCCGCTTGGATCGATCGACTTCTCCCGAGCTTTGCGGCCCGCGACTTCGTTGGCATGACCGTCGCCATCTGCCTCGCGACCGTCTTCCTTGCCGTCACGCACCGCGCGCTGCACTTCTTCAGTCAGTTCCTTTTCATCCGCGCCGGCGGACGGATCGTCGCCGCCCTGCGCTGCCGCATCTGCGAGCACCTGCACCGGCTAAGCCTGACTTACCACGACACCACCAAAGTCGGGGACTCGATTTATCGCGCCGCCTACGACACCACGGCGCCGCTTGCGCTCACCAGCCAGGCGCTCGCCCCGGTGATCAGCGGCGTCCTGCTGACCATCGGCGTGCTCATCGTCATGTTCAGGCTGGACTGGGTCCTGACGCTGGTGACCATCGCCGTCGCCCCGATCTTCTTCTTCCTCATCCGCGTGTTCGGCAGGAAAATCGAAACTCGGTCCCGGCAGTATCACGAGGCAGAAACCTCGCTTGTTTCCACCCTGCAGGAATCACTCGCATCGATCCGTGCGGTGCAGGCCTTCTCGCGCGAGCCGCAGGTCAACGCCCGCATCGGCCAGCAGACCGACCGCAGCCTTGCCGCCCTCAAGCGGCAGGTGCTCGTGCAGCTTTTCTTCAGTACCTGCATCGGACTCGTGATGGCGGCGGGCACGGCGACGGTCATTGCGGTCGGCGCCTCGCGCGTCAACGGCGGCTTCCTCACCGTCGGCGATGTGCTGGTGTTCCTCGCCTACGTCGGCATGCTTTACCAGCCGATGAACGCGTTCAGCCAGTCCGCCAGCGTCGTTCACGCCGCCCGCACGCAGATCGGCCGGGTGATGGAGGTGCTCGACAAGAAGCCGGCGATTGCAGAGAAGCCCGATGCCAGGGCGCCCGCGACGGTGCGCGGCGAGGTCCGCTTCCGCAATGTCGCCTTCGGCTACGAGCCGGACCGGCCGGTGCTGCGCGAGATCGACGTGACCGTGATGGCCGGCGAGGTGATCGCGCTCGTCGGCCGCACGGGCGCCGGCAAGACCACCTTCGCAAGCCTGCTCATGCGCTTCTACGACCCGCAGACCGGCACCGTCACCCTCGACGGACACGACCTGCGCGACCTGCCGCTGGCGTGGTTCCGCGGGCAGGTGAGCGTCGTGCTTCAAGACACGATTCTCCTCTCGGGCACCGTGGCGGAGAACATCGCTTACGCCCGGCCCGATGCGACGCGCGCAATGATCGAAGAGGCCGCCCGCCGCGCCCAGGCCGATGGCTTCATCCGCGAGCTGCCCGGCGGATATGACGCGATGCTCGGCGAACGCGGCGCGACACTCTCGGGCGGCCAGCGCCAGCGCATCGCTGTCGCCCGCGCGCTCCTGAAGGACGCGCCCGTGCTCATCCTCGACGAGCCCACCTCCGCGCTCGACAGCCAGACAGAGCACGCCCTCATTGACGCCACACGTTCGCTCATGGCTGGCCGCACCACGTTCATCATCGCCCACCGCATGTCAACAGTACGCCTGGCCGACCGGATCCTCGTTTTCGATCAGGGCCGAATCGTCGAGCAGGGTACGCACGACGAACTCATGTCCATCAAGTCGCGTTACCGGGCCATTTACGACGAGCAGCGCCGCGACCTGCTCATGGGGGAAACGGCAGCATCGATCCCCGCGATGGCACTGGAAGGAGTAGTTCAATGAGAACCACCATGCAGACATACCATTTGAAGACGCCCCGCGGGTTCACGCTGCTCGAGCTGTTGATCGTCATTTCGATCATCGCCATGCTGATCGGCATCTTGCTGCCGGGGCTGGCAAAAGCCAAGGAGGCCGCCCGCGACAATCGCTGCCGGAGCAACCTGAAGCAGATCGGTCTGCTCGTCGCGAACTTCTCCGCCAACAACAAGGACCGCATGCCGCAAGCGAAAGTGACCGGGGCAGGCGACCTGACCGGCGCTTTTGAAAAAACCGACCTCGTGCCCTGGGACAGCGAGATATGGGGCTGCCCTAGCCACGTCGACTTCCGATCATCGGCGCAACTCACCAGCTCGTATGGCTACAACTGGCAGTACCTGCACGCGGCAAGTGCGAGCTATCCCTATCTCGGCTGGATCGGTTTTGACCAGCCCGGCATGCTGACCTCGTCCATCCGTGAACCCAGCCGCAAGTTCGCCTTTGTCGAACACGCGACGCCCTCGGGCAACGGCAATCTCTGGTCGTACGTCATGCGTCCCGGCGACACGACGAACACCGACGGCTTCGGGCGCGCTTTCGCCCGCCACACACAGACCGGCAATGTGCTCTTCAGTGATGGCCATTCCGAGTCCATCGCCGAAGATCAGTTCGGCTCCGCGCAAGAGGCCAGGCGCTGGGACCCCCATGCCAACTGAACATGGTCGAACACTTCGGTGATCGTACCCGGACGACATGGTGGACAGCGCCGACGTGAACCGCTCCTTCGGTTCCGGGGGTCGGCGGTCGTGTACCCGCGGCATCGCAATCGCCATCGACCCCATCGGCGTGACGATCGTGCGGGCCGCGTCCCTGCCTTGATGACTGCGCTGGTCCGTCGAGCTGAAGGGCCTCAAGTCGTTAAAGGGTTCTCACCTTCTCACCCATATCGTCCCAAGGGCCACTCCTAGATGAAGGCAACATGAACTCAATCGGGATTTGCTAGGTGAACAGAGCCTGGGAGACTATGTTGCGTCTCGCGTTCACGGCCGGCAGTCGGCCTCTAAGTTCCCCTGTACTTTCATTTTTGGAGAATGGCCCATGAAGCGATTGTCCTTTCAATCCTCGATGCGTGGTAGGAATGCAAGGACACTGCGAAAGCAATGGGAAAAGGATGACAGTTCAGGCAGTCTGAACACACCGCGACTCGAATCGCTCGAACCCCGGCTGCTGATGTCCGCCACGATTGATCATGACCATGATCATGATGATGAATACCAGCTTCACATTTTGCCGCTACCTGATCTGACGGTCGAACTGGCGCAGACCACAGGCGGGGATGCGCTGGGTTCGACGGTGAGTTACTCGCTGAGCAATACGTTTTCATTGGCGAGTCTGCCCGGGGCGAATCAGACGATCTATCTTGACTTCGATGGTCATGTGACCAGCGGCACCATCTGGAACACGAACTTCAACAGCGGCAGTGACTTTGTCACGCCGGCTTACGACTTTGATGGCAATACCGCTTCGTTCAGTGATTCTGAACTCCAGCGGATTCAATACATCTGGGGCCGGGTGGCGGAGGATTTCCTTCCCTTCAATGTGAATGTGACGACGATCGATCCTGGGAGCAGCGCGCTGATCAAGAGCGGCACAGGCGACACAGCGTGGGGCGTGCGCGTGGTCATCGGCGGCAGCAGCTATGACTGGTTTGGTTCGGGAGCCGGTGGTGTGGCATATGTCGGTTCATTCAACTGGAACAGCGACACACCGACGTTTGTGTTTGAGGACCAACTGGGCAACGGCCACGAGAAATATACTGCCGAGGCCATCAGCCATGAGGCGGGGCACACGCTTGGCCTCTCTCATGATGGAACTTCGACCACGGGTTACTACGAAGGCCATGGATCGGGTGAAACCGGATGGGCTCCGATCATGGGCGTGGGCTACTATCAGAACGTGGTGCAGTGGAGTAAGGGCGAATACAAGGACGCCAACCAGAAGCAGGATGATCTTGCCATCATCACTTCGCAGAACGGCTTCGGCTATCGCGCGGATGATCACGGCAACACGATCGCCTCGGCCAGCGCGTTGTCAGTCAGTGGAAACAGCGTCAGCGGCGGCGGCATCATCGAGCGCAACACCGATGTCGATGTGTTTTCGTTTACGACCGGTGCCGGCTCGATCAGCCTGAACGTATCGCCTGCGGCCCGCGGTGCCAATCTCGATGTTCTCGCTCAACTGCTCGATGCCAGTGGCAACATCATTGCATTCTCAAATCCTGCTGACCTGCTCAGCGCGAGCATCAGCCTCAATGTTGCCGCTGGCACGTACCACCTGCGCCTCGATGGCGTGGGCAAGGGTGATCCGCTGACGACCGGCTACACGGACTACGGCAGCCTGGGCCAGTACTCAATCAATGGGACCATCGTCTCCGCAGGTGCGGCACTCTCGATCAGTGATGTGACCGTCAACGAATCAGCAGGCCTGGCCACATTCACCGTGAACTTGTCGCAGGCCAGCGCTTCGCCGGTCACGTTCAATGTCACCACTGCCAACGGCAGCGCGACGGCCGGCAGCGATTATCAGGCCGTGTCACTCACAGGGCTGACGTTCGACCCCGGGGTCACCAGCATGACTGTTTCCGTGCCGATCATCAACGATCTGACCAATGAACCCACCGAGAATTTCTTCGTCAATCTCAGCAGTGCTTCGGGAGCGACCATCCTTGACGGTCAAGGCGTGGGCACCATCCTTGATGATGATGTGGTGATCGTCAACGTCACTGCCTCGGTGAACGACACGAGCGTTACAGAAACCAATCCCGGGCCGCGTGGCCAAGTCAAGACGACGGACATGGTCTTCACCGTCACGCTTTCAGCAGCCGCCAGCGGTTCAGTCTCTGTCCAATACGCCACTGCCGATGGAACCGCCATTGCCGGTAGTGATTACACGGCAACTTCTGGCACGCTCACTTTCAATCCTGGCGAGACGAGCAAGACGGTGATCGTCAAAGTGATCGGCGACACGCTGGCAGAAACGAGCGAAATTTTGTTCCTCAACCTGATCTCCGTCACCGGTGCAGCGATCGCTGATGGTCAGGGGGTGGGAACCATCATTGACAACGACAGCAGCGGTGGCGGTGGTGGCGGCAAGCCCCAGAAGAGCGCGGTCCTGAGCCAGTCCTCTGAAAGCGAAGAACTTTCCTCGGCCATGCTTGCCGCGCTGGCGCAATCGCTGGCGGCCAAACCGGCACCCGTCGCAGTCAGTGCCTTTAAGCGAGCGGCACAATCAGTATTGGCCCAGACACCCGCCCCGCTGTTCGTCTTTGAAATCTTCGCAGGAGAGGGAGAAGAGCCTGCTACTACCATTGTTTCCATCAAACGTGGCGAGCAGTGATCACCCAAAGCACAGTGGGAAGAGGATCAGAAGTGCCTCGGCTTCTGATCCTTTTTTTTCTGACCGCCATGGGCGTGATCTTGCCTGTAAATCCGGAACCCAATGATCCAGTCGCCGAGGCAGCGGACCGAATGTACAATCTACACAGAGAGTTCTTGTGGGGATTAGGACATTTGCTTCATGTGGAACCTGCGACAACTCAATCGCCTGCCTTGCGTTCCGTGGCGACGGGCCTTCAGTCTTGTCGAAGTCCTTATGGTGATTGGCTTGATCACCGTGTTCATCGGAGTATGGTCAAATCCTGACGGGCCGGTAAAAAGGCCGCGCCTCCCACGGCTTGTCGGATCAGAATTGGTCTTATGGAGAGTGGCTGGTAATCCATCCAGGGTCGTCTAGACGAGGACAGAGCCTTTCATGGCTGGTCGTGACAGGTTGATCGGTGATTTCGCAGGGCGCGCGGAAGCTTTCCGTGTTCAAGCTGCCATAAACCGGCTGCAGCGGTGGATATTCAAGCCCAAGGCGCGCAGTGACACCACGTAGCTCACGGCTTTCATCCCGCGCACGCGGAGATGCTTCAGTCGCATTTGAAATTTCAGACGCGACATCGTCGCTTCCATTCCTGCCCGCCATCGGTAGCGCTGTCTGAACGCATCCGATTCATCCTGTAATCGGCGCTGACGCTGCAACACCCGCGCGCGGGTGTACTGCAGGCGACGGCCTTGACTGCTTCGCTTCTCCGCTTTCACCGGACAGCGATCACGTAACGGGCAGCCGGTGCACAACGCCGGATCGAATCGCACCTGTAGCTTCTTTGTCCCCGCGCTCACCGATAGCGGCGCGTGCCCCGCGGGGCAGCGCGTCACCAGGCCGTTGTCGTCCAACTCAAACTGTTCCAACGTGAGTTGGTCTTGCTTCGCCCCCTTTGCCGTCATGGACGGGCTGATCAACTCGACGCCCTGCGCCAGCGCTGACTTCATGTTCTCATTACAACCGTACGGAGTGTCGGCCAGCATCAAACGGGGCTTGATCATTCGCTCCGTCACATCCTTCAGGGCCGGTTCCAGTTGATGTCCGTCATGCGAAGTCATCTTGCCCAACGCGATGTGTGTGATCAGGTCGGGCTTGGGTTCCACGGGGTTCTGCGGATCATCGTCTTCCTGGTAGGTCTCCATGACCTGCGCCAAGTAGCCTTGGCCGCGGTGCGCGTTGTAACTCGAGTCGGGGTCAGCCGGGTTCCTCACGTTGTCGCAGGGAATCTCGGCCGGCTCCTTGACTCGGATCCGGTTCCCCAAGGCGCTGGCGTCATCCGGCGACGGCGGCAGGACTTCGAACTGCTCACGGAGAACCCGTTGAAGTATCTTGAAGCTCTCCAACTTCGCGGCCTCCGTCGTCTCGAACATCAGGAACAGGTGGAGTAGATCCTGCGCTGCCTCGGGCAACCGACGCCTCGATTCGCTGGGCGTGGTGTCGGCGAAGCAACCCTCCCCCTCGCGCTCCACGTACCGGCGGATCAGTTCACGGTCGACCCGGCCGTGAAGATCCGAATGGACATAGGCCAGTTCACGCACGAACTTGCTGATCGTTTCAACCACGGCACCCAAGCGCGTCAGGCAGCGCATCGCTGACCGAATGGCGGTGGAATCCAACCGCTGTCGGCTCGTGTCCACATCGAATGCCTTGACCAGTTCGTCAGTCAACCCCTCGAACAGCAACCGGTCCAACCCCTTCTCAATCACCAATCGACGGTAATTGCGTAGCGTCTTCTCGCAGAGGTACGCGTCCGACTCCGCACGGACATCCAACGCATAATGCCAGGCAATGTTGAACGCCATTGCTTCGACGGCCGTGGCATCGGTCAGGTCCTGCAGCTGCTGCAGAATCAACACCCCGGTGGCGGCGTACAGGTCCTTGGTCGGCCGGCCTGTCACTGCGGAGAAATGCTCGGCGATCTTGCCGACGGGCAGCCGCTCGAGCAGGTGATTGCGAAACACGCCGGCCCACGATCGCTCCAGGAGCAACCGTCGCTTGTCGCCCAAAAAGGCCCAGGGATCGAACAGGTCCTTCGTACGATGATCGCGCGTCCTACGCATGGCATCAGCGTAGCGCCAGGCCAGTCAAATCCTGTGAACGGACTCGCATGATCAGGCGGCCTTGATCTTATCTCCATCAACGAACTGCACACCCCGGATCACGTCGCTGATCAGCTCATGACCGTTGAGCTTCCGCCAGCCGCGCTGCGCCGTCTGGGCGAGTTTGAGCACCATCGCCAGGCACGCCTTCTTGCTGCCGTTGCCCTTGGTCTTGTTGTGCCGCAGACGGACGGTCGCGAACGTGCACTCGATCGGGTTGCTGGTGCGGATGTGCGTCCAGTGTTTGCCGGGGAAGTCGTAGAACATCAGAAGCGTCGCGGTCCTTCTTCAGGCACGCCGCCGCGCCCTTGTGTTTCGCTTCGTAGGTTTCGATGAACACATCGAACGCCATTTCCGCCTCCTTGCGTGTGGCCGCCATCCAGACCTGGTGCAGCTTGTCCTTCGCGTCCGGCTGAAGGTGCTTGGGCATCTTGTCCAGCACGTTGGCCTTTGTGCACCGTGCAGCGCTGACGATCTCACGCTTCCCCGCCGAGTACGCCACTAGCTCGGCGTGGTGCGCGAGAGTGGCACCGTCGGCGCGTGACGCTATCGAGTAGCGAGGAGCAGTGTCGCGGACGCGCGGGCAGCTTCAGGTTCATCGATGTGTGCGATCGGTTTCTTACCGGTGAGCTGCTTACTGAGCTGACCGCTGGGTTGCTCGACGAACCGGTGAAGCACGAGTGCGGCCAGGAGACTGGTCGCTACCGCGACTGCGGCACAGACAACGCTCATCGTCGGCGACTGATTCGAGACGGCCCAGAGCGTATTAGCGACGGCGGTACCCGCGAGTATGTGAACGAGGTAGAGGCTGTAGGAGATCCGGCCGAGGAATTGCAGCCAGCCGTAGGCGAGCCACGACGCGAGTCCGCCGCAACGGCCTGCGACATATATGGAGATTGCGGTGATCGCCGCGGTCAGGCCCCGCTCGTCGTGTGTCCAGAGACTCAGACCAAGAATGGCGGCCACGAACATCAGCAGCCAAGGGCCGCGGGCTTCTCCTGCGAGGGTCCAATAGGCCAACACGCCCAGGCAGAAGCGGAACCAGCCGGCAAAGAAGTCGATGCGGAGGAAGGTGGGATACCAGCACCAGAGCGAGAACAGGCCCAGTCCCAGGACGAGCACCATGCGGGGGAGGGACGAGGTTGCGGGCGCAGACCCCACATGCTTCGCTGCAGCGCGTGGCTTCAATGCTTTCCCAATAAACTGACTAACGGCAAGCAGCGTGATGAACGCCAGATAAAACTGCACTTCGAGGCACAGCGTCCAGGCGATGGGCACCGCCGAGGGATATTCGAGCAGGTCCTGGGCGTAGACCATGTTGATCATGATTCCCGTGACGCCGCGCATCGCCTCGAAGACATCGGAGAAACCGAAGGGCATGAACCACGCCCAGTAGGCCAGCGACAGCGCGAGGATCAGGTAGTAAGGCGGGTCGAGGCGGAGGGCCCGGCGGAGCACGAAGTTGCCCGAAAACTTCAGGCCGATGTTCTTCCCGCGGAGAGAGTACGCGATGACAAAGCCGCTGAGCACGAAGAAAACCTCGACGCCCAGGTGGCCTCGCTTGAAAATGCCGGCCAGCCAGGTGGGGATCACCGATTCGAGCACGCCGGCGAAGCGGAAAAACTCGGGGACCAGCAGGTGGCAGAGCACCACCGCCAACGCCGCCAGTCCACGGAGGCCATCAAGAAAGAGCAACCGCTCCTTCGCGAGGACCGGCGTCTGCGGCTCGGGCTCGGTGGGCACGACTCGAAACGCCCGCAGGAACAGGATGATCGCCGCGAGAATCAATACGGCAAAGGCGATCGTGTGAAGCTTGTACAGGATCGGGGCATCTCGGATGACGAACGACATTGGAACGCCATAGCGGGCTAGATCAGGCGGATTGTCCTTGCCGTCACTGGCTACGCCGCTGACTCTGATGCGGTACGCGCCGGCGGCAGGCAGGTGGACCACTATCGCACCCTTGCTCGATCCCTCCCGCCAAGGTTTTCCATCCTCGAGCACGCCATAGTAATTCGAGACGTAAGCGATGACGTCCGCGACCGCGCCTTGGGTCTCGTGAACGAGTTGCACATTGAGGTTAACCCACGCATTGTCGACATCGGCGTGATACGCGAGCGTGATGTTCGATGGCGCTGCAAGCCGGATGCTCTCAAGTTCGTAACCTTTGAAATACTGTTCTGGGGAGATTTCGAAGCGCTGGAGGACGTGACTGTCATCACCTGTCATCCGCAGCGACATGGCCACAGGCACCGCGCTTAGGAAGAGCAAGATGATCCACGGGATGTGTCGAAACGGCAGCAACGGACTTCCCCACTCCCGGTGATGTCTTGGCTGTAACGTCATTGAGCTTTTCAACGGAATTGAGGCGGTCGTGCTGGCGCGTAAAAAAGTGGCGCTCGATACGAAACGGGCTTTTTACAACTTAACCATACGTGGCAACGTGTGACCGTTAACGACTCTCGCTGAAGAAGGCCACTGTTTCAGTCGGCGTGGGAAGCGATTCCACTTGTTCGCGGCGGCGGATGTACGGGAAGAATCGCTTCAGGTTGTTGATCGGACTTTCCATCAAATGCCAGGAGGCGATGGCGACGATGAAGGTGATTGCCGTCCACAGCGCCGCCACGGCGACATGGGCGAGCAACGGCGTCTCCGCGGTGGCGCCCAGGTTGAAGCGACCCAGGTAAAAGGGGACGAAGAGGTGGACGACATAGAGGCCATAGCTGATGCGCCCGATGTAAATCATCGGCGGGGCGCAGAGCAGGCGCCCGGTCACGCCTTTGAACCCGATGACGGCCGAGGCGACGAGCCAGAGTCCGCCGACGGCGATCGCCAGGTCGTAGAGAAGCAGGTTGGCGACCCAGCCTGCGATACCCACGGTGGAGAGTTTCACCGCGACGAAGATGCCGATGACGGCGGCGACGGCGGTCCACGGTGATCGAACGGCGCGAAGCCACGATGTATCAGGGCGGTATTCGTGCCAGTAAGCGAGCAGGGCGCCGAGGCCGAGCGCGTCGAGGCAGCCGGGGGTAAGTACACGGATGCCGATGTCGCTGAACCAGAAGAAGACGGTAATGCCGCGAAAGGCGAGGGCGAGGCCGATGCAGAACAGGATGGCCGGCAGCAGAACGCGGCGGGGGAGCCAGAGCATCAGCCACGGCCACAAGAGATAGAACTGCTCTTCGACCGCGAGCGACCACAGATGGCTCGCCGCACCGTCAAATCCACCGCCCCACGCGACATGGACGTTGGAAAGGTACGTGACGTGCCACAGGAGGGTGGCGCGGATCGGCTCGATGTCGAGCAGCCAGGCGATGAGCAGGGCGGCATAGAACAGCGGGAAGATGCGGAGGAACCGGCGGATGTAGAACTGGCGGGCGCAGGTCCACAAGCTGGCGCCGATGTGGCGGGCATCGTCGCGGCATCGCAGCAGGATGCCCGTGATGAGAAAGCCGCTGAGGACGAAGAACGTGAGCACACCGCCACGGCCAAGCGGCAACCCAAACTGGTAGGGAGTAAGAAAATGCGAAAACAGCACCGCCAGCACGGCCAGTGCACGCACCCCGTCCAATTGGGGCAGGTAGGCCGCGACGCTCGCACGTGCGATAGTGGGGCTGCTTTCAATTGTCACTTTCATCCCGTCCTCAAAAAAACACTTTAAGTTCGCAACACCGATGTGCCACGAGAAATTAGGTTCAAGAGCAACTGCAACTCAACGTAGCGATTCTTCCTACTCAAGCTCAAAGGTGTCGAGTATCACCCCTAAAGATGAAGAGAACATGAATCCGTTAGGGGGATCTCATGCTCAGATGCAGAGATCGCAACCCGTACCCTGCAATTCCTCTGCTGCAGTGGCTCGACGGAGTCTCTGTCCGCGAAGTGCTGGGGTCAGGGCACGATTGACATTGATGCAGGTATGAACGCCTGCCGCATCGAGACTGTTAAATGGTTTGGTTCATCTGAGAGCCGACCCGCGGCTCCCGTGACAGCACCACCAAATGAGGCTGGTCGCTCTACTACGACGGTTGACCGGCGATGCCGATTTGAATGCCCCCGACGCAGGTAACATGACGAATGCCGTGAACACATGCAGGAGCGTGAATATGAAGCCATTACTGATCGCCACTCTGCTCGCCCTTCTGGCCGCTGCCGGCGCGCTCCCGAGCGCCGCGCAGCTCCGCGTGACGCCGAAGGAAGCGAAGGGCGGCACCCCGCTGGGCGAAGCGTGGGCGGACGTGACGCCGGCGTTTCGTGCTTCGCTCAAACTGCCGCAGTGGGAGATCCCGACCGACCTGAAGCAGTGGCAGCAGCACGACCGGGCGGCGACGCGGGCTACGGTCATCGGCTTGCTCGGTGAGCTGCCGACGCGGCCGGAGCCGAGCAAGGTGAAGGTCACCGCGAAGGAGGAGAAAGACGGCTACACGCTGGAGCGGTTCGAGTTTCACAACGGCGTCGACGCCGTCGTGCCCGGCATCATCCTCATCCCCAGGGAACGCAAAGGCCGCGTGCCCGCGATCATCGGGCTGCACGGGCATGGCAGCACGAAGGAAACCATCTGTGTCAACGAGAAGGAGAGCCAGTTTATCGGTCCGATGATGGCCCGCCGCGGCTATGTCGTCGCCGCCATCGACGGCTACTTCAACGGCGACCGCATCGGCGCGGGCCCGTTCCTTACCAAGAACAAGGCCCAGCAGGAGTCGGACCTGTTCAAGGTTTACATGTGGACCGGCCGAAACCTCTGGGGCATGATGCTGCGCGACGAGCAGTGCCTGATCGACTACCTGCAAAGCCGGGCGGAGGTCGACCCGGACGCCATCGGCGTCACCGGCATGAGCATGGGCTGCACCCGCTCCTGGTGGCTCGCCGCCATCGACGACCGCGTCAAGGCCGTCGTCGGCATCGCCTGCTTCACGCGCTACACCGAGCTGATCGCGCACGGCAACACCCGGCAGCACGGCATCTATTACTGGGTGCCCAACCTGCTCAAGCACTTCGACACCGAGGCGATCAACGCCCTCATCGCCCCGCGGCCGCACCTGGAACTCACCGGCGACCAGGACGCCGGCGCACCAGTGGACGGAGTCGCGGTACTCGAAAGGAAGCTGGCGCAGATGTACGGCCTCTACGACAAGCCGGACCACTTCCGCAGCGTGGTGTACGCAAAGACCGGACATGAATACCTGCCCGAAATGAAGGAGGAGATGGTCGCCTGGTTCGCAAGGCACCTGCCCGTGGGCAAGTAAGCGATTGACGCGGCTGGGCGAACACAAGACCTGCGTGAAGATCCGCGAGACGGGCGCCGATGAGGTGCTCGGCGAGGTGGTCAGCAGTATCGTCACGTGCCAGCCGGCCCAAGACCAGCACCACCAGCCGGCCGGACACCTGCTGGCTGATCATCCGCAGGTGGGTGTCCACCGTCTTGGTGTTGACGTTGGGGCCAGTTGGGCCACTGATTCGCCGGTCGCCGGATTCACCGAGGCGCCCAGGTAAATCCATTCGTGCGCGGTCTGCTCGCCGCGACAGGCAGCTGTGACGTATTCGTTGGGATAAGCACGGTGGAGGTTTGGAAGTTATAGGATTCGCCGCAACGCGTCGACTCGTTCAGCGTCGGTGAGCGGCAGCCGGGCGAGCATCAGTAGCGCCTTGGCAAAGTCGTCGGGGTTCTCATTCTGATTATTGGTACAAGCGGTAGTACAAGCCACAGTTTGCTGTTCTGCAAGCTCTTGACTTTGCAATACTTCGGTGCTGTGCTCGTAGCTTTGCAAGCTAGGGGTTGCCGGTTCGATCCCGGTCGGCTCCATTTTGACTTTTGATGACAACGGTGCGCTACCGTTGCCAGTGCCTACACTCCGCCAGCTCTCGACGGCAAATCTCATCCGGGTCGAGTTGTCACCTGATGACTCATTCGTATTTGAATTGACAGTAGTTGGTAACAAGCACAGGTACAAGCGAAGCGGCATCGGTGCCGGTCGCTTCCATCCGCTCAGCGTCGGGCCACCGCTCGGCGGGCACCACGCCGCCGAAAAACGGATGCAGGCGCGGCGCTAGCCCCTTGCCGAACAAGAGAAGCAGGTGACCACTGCCGGCGGCATCGCCGAGGCGCGACGCCACGTCCTTCACGACCCGCGGGTCAGGACGGTTGCGTTTGGCCCAGGCAATGGTGAGCTCTCGGGACATGACGCTGTGCATCACTCCTTCCGGTAGCGGAACAGGAATGTCTGCATCGGACCGGTGAAGCTGCGCGGGATCAGCGCGATGCACACGTCGTACTTGTCGTCGTACACCATCGCGCATTCATGGTTGTAGCGGCCCGTGGGCATCTCGACGTCGAGCCTTCGCATGGTTCTGCTCGCGCAGTCGAATACGTGCAGCCTGTCGCCGAGCCAGAGCACGACATCGTGCTTTGGAATATAGACCGCCTCGCGACCGATCGCGGCGTCATCGGCGGCGAGCAACTCCCACTTCGCATCGACGCCGAATCCCCGGGCAAACACGTGCACGCGCTTGCCGTCGCCCTTGAGCTGGACCAGGCGGTCGCGCTTCGTGTCATGCACGATCGGTTGAAACTCGTAGTGATACTTCAGCTTCTCGTCGACGGCTGGAAACTTGTCATCGACGAGCGCCCATGTGATCCGCCCGGTGGTGCGATCGACTTTCGCGTGGTGCAGCCGATTGTTCTCGGCGACATGCACGCCCCGCGGCGTGCCTATCGCGCACAGGTGCCACTCGTTGGCGAAACGCCGGCCAAAATCCGGCGGCAGCACCTGCTTCTTCCGCGGGTCGTATACCCACGTCGTGTAACCGTGCTCGGCAGGGTCGTACACGAAGGTCGAGTCCGGGTCATCCGTCGGCTGCACCTCGATGCCCTTGTGAATCGAAGGCCGTGCGAAGTAGACCATCGTCTTCGACTGTGGGTCGTGGCAGTACCACAGGTACGTGTGCTGCGAGAACGGCATCCGTCCGTAGCTCCAGCCGAAGAGGCCCGCGTTGGTGCCTTCCAAGTACGGCGGGAAGCGCGGCGGAAAATCCTGGCTCCAGCGGTTTGTCCCAAGGCTGTACCGCGCAATGTCGTTGCCCGAGTAGCCCGAGTGCCCGCCGCCGAGGTAAAGGACTTCGTGACGATCTGAATCCAGTACCGCGGTGGACCACGTCTTGCTGATCAGCATGCCGGGCGGCGCGGCATCAACCATGGTGTTGACCGGAAGGTTCTCGATCATCTTCGCCGTCGCGACCGGATCGGGCGCGGGCGCTTCTTCCAATGACAGCTTCTGCTCGGGGTACTTCCACACCACCGTGCCCGGTTTCGCGCCGGGCAGTTCAACCGGCGCGGCGCTGGCGTCGTATCGCAGTGCATACGTGTGCCGTTTGCTTCCGAACGCGGTCATGAACACGACGCCATGCTTATGCGACGCGTCAGCCGTCATCCACGTGTAGCCCGGCAGGTTGAGCGATGCGTCGATCGGCGTCCAGGTGTTGGCAGCGATGTGGTAGATCCATGTCTCTTTCTGGGCCGAGGTCGCTGCCTGATGTCCGAGGCGAACCTTGCGGGCGTCATAGCCGCAGACGAGCACTTTCGATTCCACGCCGGGCAGCAGAGCCGCTACAGGTTCGTACATCGGTGGCGGTGCGAGAATTGGCTTTCGCTGTGACCACGAATCTGTTCGTCCATTGAAGACCCAAGTGTCATTGAGCGCCGCCGACTGGTTATACCCGCCGAACAGGACCGCGCTCTGCGTTGCCGGGTCATACACGAGCGCGCCGTTGCAGCGCGGCGGCGGCTCCGCGTCGCGTTTCTGCCGGATCCATTTGTTCGTCGCGCAGTCGTAGAGCCACGTCGGTGCTGCACCCGAGGGGTTCGTCGCCAGGCCGCCGCCGAACAGAATCACGCGGTCGCGCGTCGAGTCGTAACACATCATTGCCCACGCGACGACCTGGCAGGCGGTCGGATGATTCGCGGCCTTCATATCCGTCCAGGAGTTGGTCGCCGGGTCGAGCGCGAAGGTGGTGCTGTCGCTGTAGTAAATGATGCGATTGCGTTTGCTGTCCCAGCACGCCATGTTGAAGGTGTGGATGGGGCTGGGACGAGGGATGCCGTCGAAGTCCCAGAAGCGGACCATGTTGGTCATGTGGTAGCCGCTGACGACCTGGAGTCGCGGCCCTTCATCATGCTTGAGACCGTCGGGGCCATTCTGGCCGAGGATTCGAAACGGTGGATGGTCGTCAGCGGTCCACTTGCCGGCCGCGGCTTTCGGGAAGGCTTCAGTCCACTTCGCACCGGCGGGTTCGAACGACTCCAGCTCATATCGCTTGTAGACGTTCCGCGCCGGCATCTGGCCACCGGTGCCCCACAGATACAGTCGCTGCACGTTCTGGGCGAAGATCGCGCGGGCGAAGTTCTTGCCGCCGCCGGCGTCCTCTTCGTGGAGCAGCGTCCATTTGTTGGCCGGCAGGCGCGACAGACGATCACCGTCAGCAGGTTCAACCGCCAGCGCCATCGCCGTTGCCGCCCAGCCGGTCGCGGCAGAAGAGATGAACTGGTCCTTGCCGTGCGGAAAACCGGTCTCGAAGTATTTTTGAATCGGCTTGCTGCGGCTGACGACATGCCAAGTTCCGTCGTCACGCTGCGTCTTGAGCAGATACCGCAAGCCGCGCTGGTAGACCTCGTCGTTCGTCGCCAGCTCACCCGCCTGGTGCAGCGCCACGAGCGATGTACCCGTGGCGTAGGCGTCGGATTCGGTGGCGGACCCCGGTTCGCCGGCGTCGAGCTGCGCCCAGCCGCCGTCGTCACGCTGCCTGTCAATCAGCGATTGGGCGGCCGCGGCGATCTCGTCCTTGCCCGCGCCGGCCAGCTTCAGACCCAGCAGGCGGAACACACGGTCTTCATGGTCCCTGGCGGGCGTCTTCACCAGCCATTGCCGGACCTGTTCGCGACGCTTCTCAAACCGCTCTTTCTGTTCGGCGGTGTGATACTTCGCCAAGCCCCGCAGCGCGACATATGTGGTCGTGAAGTGGCTGCCCTCCGACGGCGGTCGCTGCGAGTTGGCTCGCCAGTGGTCCAGGTCGGCGTTGCGGATGAGCAGGTACTGGGCGACGGCGGCGGTCGTCTCGTCGGGCTTCCACCCGCCCAGTTCGAGCGCGACCAGTGCGTAGCCGGCGGTGTCGGCCTGGCCGCCTTGGCCCTTACCTTCGAGATAACTGTCCTTGTTCTTTCCCAGGAAGTCGGCGATGAATTGAAGCTGTTCCCTCAACTCGTCACCGTCGATGTCGAGGCCGCGGTCCCGGGCCGTGGTCATCGCCAGAATCGGCAGCCCCTGGTTGTGGCAGGCGAAGCAGGTGCGATCCTCACGGTGCCCCAATGCGCCCTTCGTCAGCGGCGGCAGCGCTTTGATGACCGCGGCCTTCAGCTCCTCCCTCACCACAGACGAATCGGCACCTGCTGCGCGGCTCGCAGACGCGATCATCAGGATGACCATCAGCACGCACCCGCGCGGGAACATGGGCAGTCGCCTCTTGAGGAGGGCCACGCGGTCAGGTGCCTTGTCGTCATCGGTGCGGTCCGTCAGAGTTCGGCGCATGGCAATGATGATACCCGGCCGAATCTCGCCGCCGAATGCACACTGCCGCGTACGTCCTTGGCCTCAGCACGCTTCAACTTCTCGTCCTTGACCAGAAGTCCAAGCAGATTGTTCGCCGCGCCCTTGCGGCCCGACTCCTTCCATTTCGCATTGCGAGGACGTCGGCGATCATCACTGCCTTGCGGACGCTGGACGGATTGCAGGCGGTGACTCCCAAGGACGTTCAGCCGCACTTGACCCTCGCGGACGGGGCTGGCATAGAACCCGTACTGCTGCCAAGTAAGAGCTGCGGTATTCGACGGCCCCCGCGCCGGCGTTTCATTGCTTTCCGTATGTGTGTTTTATGCGTCGACGATCCGGCAGACGCATGGTGATCGAGATGTCGCCCGCTAACATGGGTACGTGTCGGCGACTTGCCCGTTCGTGAGCCGCCAACGGGAGCCCTGGCTATGCTCCGCCATTCCTTGATGCTCATCGTCGTATTCACGACTTTCCTCGCCTCGATCGCGACGGCGGCGCAGCGGCCGCACATCATCCTCGTGATGGCCGACGACATGGGCTGGGGACAGACCGGCTACTACGGCCATCCGATCCTCAAGACGCCGAACCTCGACGCCATGGCCGCCGCCGGCTTGCGCTTCGACCGCTTCTATGCCGGCGCCCCCAACTGCTCGCCCACCCGCGCCACCGTCCTCACCGGCCGCAGCAACGACCGCGCCGGTGTGTTAAACCCCGGCTACGCCCTGCGGCTTCAGGAACGCACGCTGCCGCTCGCGCTTCAGAAGACCGGCTATGTGACCGGACATTTCGGCAAGTGGCACCTCAACGGCTTCTCCGGACCCGGGGCTCCCATCCTCGAGGGCGATCCGCGCTCGCCGGGCCGCTTCGGCTTTGATGAATGGGTCTCCGTGACAAACTTCTTCGACGTCAATCCGCTCATGAGCCGGCAGGGCGCCATCGAGGAGATGAAGGGCGATTCCTCGGAGGTGACGGTCCGGCTGGCCGTCGAGTTCCTGCGCAAGCATCTCGACTCGAAGCAGCCGATGTTCGCGGTGGTTTGGTTCGGCACGCCGCACAGCCCCTTCAAGGCGCTGCCCGCCGACAAGGCGCACTTCGACAATCTCAAGGACGGGCATGCGAATCATCACGGCGAACTGGTGGCGATGGACCGCAGCATCGGCACGCTGCGGGCCGCGCTGCGCGAGATGAAGATCGCCGATGACACGCTGCTCTTCTTCTGCAGCGACAACGGCGGCCTGCCGGGCATCGAGCCGCCGACCGTCGGCGGCCTGCGCGGGAACAAAGGCACCGTGTACGAAGGCGGCCTGCGCGTCCCGGCGATCATGGAATGGCCCGCGGTCATCCGGCAGCCCCGCACCACGCAACAGCCCGCCGGAACCGTCGACCTCTTCCCGACCATCGCCGACATCCTGGACCTGCCCGCCGATGCGCTGCTCAAGCCTGTCGATGGCGTGAGCCTCAAGCCGCTGCTGGTCTCGGATGAGGCCAAGCGCGACCGGCCTTTGATGTTCCGCCATCAGAACCGCGCGGCGATGCTCGATCATCCTTACAAGCTGATCACGCAGGATCATCGGAAGGACGAATTCGAGCTGTACGACATCGAAGCCGACCCGAAGGAGACAAAGGACCTGGCCGCCGCCCAACCGGATCGTCTGGCGAAGATGCAGGGGCAATTGCGCGCATGGATCGATTCAGTGCAGCAGAGCTTTGAAGGCAAGGATTACGCCGAAGGCAAGGTGACGCCGCCGGACCCCGCATCAAAGCCTTGGTATCGGGCCGAGCCGTATCAGCCGTACCTTGCGGAGTGGAAGGAACGATGGGAGTACCGCCCCTACCTGCAGCCAAAGGAACGCGAGAAATGACCGGGATTCCTCTTTGCCCGGCAGATTGAGTTTGAGCAAACTGTGGGCGGAGCAAGAGCGGCGCGCCATACGGGGGCAAGCCATCCTGACTAAGCGATCTCCAACACCCGCTGAATTGTCGGCTGCCCGTAGACCGCTGCGCCGGTGAGCACGGTGAGGTTCGGCAGGATGCTCGCCTCGCCGGGGCTGTGGGTGTGGCCGCAGAGGACGGTCATCCGGCGGTGCGGGTGGGCCAGCATGATGTGACGCAGCTCGTCGCCCACCGCCCGGCACGCCATGTGCGGCAGCCAGTTGTCATCGGAGATGCGGCCCTCGTGCCAGCACGCCTCGCGGAACGGCGGCACGTGGGTCAGCACGATCACGTGTTCGTGGGTCTCAAGGGCGAGCGGCACCACCTTGCGGAAATGAGCCGCCGCCTCGTCGCCGAGTTGGTGGAGGAGTGCGAGGCGGTCGGGCTTGTCGAGCTCGAACAGCTCCTCGATCAGGAAGTAATCGTTGAGCAGGATCTCCGACCGCTGGTAGTCGCCCAGCCGGCCGTCGCCCCAGCCGTCGTGGCCGACGAGGGCGGTGGCGCTTTCGGGGGGTCCGGGGGTCGGCGAGAGAGTCACGACGCCGGTGCCGGGGGCCGCCGGCAGCCATTGGAGCAGCGGCTGCGTGTTCGACAGTGTGGCCGCCGCGGCCCGCACCGTGCGGATCGAGCCGCGGTAGAAGTCGTGGTTACCCAGCACGAAGTAGATCGGCCGCTGCACCGCCTCCGCCAGCTCGGTCAAATAGAACGCGACATCGTGCGACTCGCCGATATCGCCGCCCACGAGCACGGCGTCGGCTCCGCTGGCCAGAATCTGGTCGAAGTACGCGTACACCGCCTGGCCCTTGAGGAAGTTCAGATGAATGTCAGTCAGCCAGGCCACGCGGGGCATGGGGACTCCTTGTGACAAACACAACCGTGACACGACGGAGGCCATCGAGGTTAAGCGACAATTTGTCTTCTCTTTCTATCGGCGGGGAATCGGTGTCATCAGGCGTTCTCCAAAGTCAGGCAATGCACATGGCCACTTGCGTCGAGACCGTGTGTGACCCATGCTTGCGATCGATCCGGTCAATCACATCCGCCAGACCGGACGGCCGCGCAGCTCGCCGCTCCCGAGAACCCGCATGGCCTACGTCCCTCGATGCGGCCGCTCCGTGTTGTAGCGCTCGACGTACTCGTTCAGTATGTAGTTAAGCTGGCTCTCGCCAACGAATGATGAAGTGATCCAGGCACTCGACCTCCAGCGTCTCCGCTCACCGCTCGGCGAAAGTATTCAATGTGGGGAGTCGCAGCGCGGCAGTTGCATCAAGTCGCCACGCTCGTGAGCGGTTTGCGCGATTGCGAAGCGCGTTGCGGATGGGACAAGCGCTACCCGAATAACTCCATCACCGGTTTACCTGTGGTCAGGGAACGAGAAAGGCCGCTGGCGTCTTTGGGGTCGTTGATCGGAATCCCCAAGGCGTGGTAGATGGTCGCGGCAAACTCCTCGGGACGAATGGGATCGCTGGTGACGGACGCTCCGTGTTTGTCGGACTTGCCATACACCCTTCCGCCGGCGATGCCCGCGCCGGCCATGATCGATGAGAAACATTGAGGCCAGTGTTGGCGGCCGGGGGGTTGTTGCTCGGTCAGTATATTGGGGGTGCGGCCAAACTCGCCGGTGACAACAACGAGGGTATTCTTCAGCATGCCGCGCTCCTTAAGGTCCCAAAGCAGCGCGGCCAGAGCCTGGTCCAGACGCGGCAGGCAGAATCCCATGCCGTAAGAGCCGGTGCCGAAAGCGTCGCCCATCCCCATATTCCCGCCGTGCATGTCCCAACTGCTGCTGGGCGGGCCGTTTTTCTCGTGCGGCGCCTGCCCGGTCCAGCCGTTGACGGTGACAAATCGCACGCCCGCTTCGACCATCCGCCGGGCGAGCAGGAGGTTCTGGCCCAGCGGATGCATCCCGTATCGTTCGCGCAGTTTCGCGGGCTCGCGCTTCAAGTCGAAGGCGTCGCGACCTTCGGCGCGGGTCATCGCGTCGTAGGCCTTCTCGCGCAGGTCCGTCCAGTCCTTGCCGATGCGTTCATGATCCAGCTTGCCGGATTCGATGCGGCCGAGCAGTTCCTTGCGCCCGGCGATGCGGTCGGCGTCGCCGAGCTCGTAGATGGGTGGCGGCGTGAAGTTCTCCATCGCCGGGTGGTTCTTGTCGGAGCCGACGAACACCGGCGCGTAGGCCGAGCCTAGGTAGCCGCCGATGCCGATGTTCGGCGCGCAGAATACGGAATCTCCCACGCATTTGATGAGCCACGCGTTGGAAACGATGTTGCGCGTGCTGGGCTTGTGCTTGGCGACATACGATCCGAGATAAGGCTGGTCATCGGGCATACCCTGCTGCACGCGTTTCGCCGATTGGCCGCTGAGCAGGTTGTGCATGGCGTCGAAGTGATTGCTGATCGCGGCCGGATGCATCATGGAATTGATGAGCGTGAACTGGTCGGTCATCTTTGCCAACTGCGTGTGCATCTCATTGATGCGCATGCCGGGCACCTTGGTGGAGATGGGTCGGTAGGGCCCGCGGATCGTGTCCGGGGCGTCGGGCTTCATGTCCCAGGTGTCCACATGGCTGGGTCCGCCACACAGCAACACGAAGATGCAGGATTTTTCCGAAGCGACGGCGTTGCCCGCGGCGTCCAGCTTGTCACTGCCCATCACCACGCCGGGCATGCCGAGGCTCAACGTGCCGAGGCCGGTTGCGATGAGGGCCTGGCGCCGGTTCATTTGGATGTCGTGCATGCGAACCTCGCTTGCCAGAATTGGCTGTTGAGAGCGGACCGCGATCGCGTCCATTCTACTGCGCGAAAGCGATCTACCACCTGCCGAATGAGATTTTGCTCGCTCGAACGATGTCACGCCGTGGAGCTTAAGAGCCCATCCAATCGAATCCGACACTCGATCCCTCACGGCTCCCACGGCTTCGGGTCGATCAGCACCTTCATTTCCTTGTCGCGGAAGTCGGTCGCCGTCAAAGATGCCGAACGCTTCCGCGTCGTGCTTGCCGCCGCTCTGGCTGCTTCGGCGGCGCGCCGTTCATCCAAGCCCGATGCCTTCCAGAAAGCCGCGATCTCAGCGGCGCTGAGCGCCCGGTTGAACACCGCGATCTCATCGAGCTTGCCCTGCAGGCCCTCGCCGAACCGCAACCGCTTTCCGGCCGCCTTGGGCGGCAGTTCCACCGTGATGTCGGTCTTCTCGTTACCGTTCAGATGAACACGCACCTGGTTGCCGTCACGCACCATCACCGCCAGATGCCATTCGTCCGCGCGGTGTTCCTGCGGCGATGCCACCTCCTTGATAGACACATGTACGCGGTGTTCCTTCGTCTGACGGTACGCCAGCACTTCCCCGCCGGTCGCCGTCACCAGGCTCCCGCCACGTTCGCTTGCGCCACTGGCCTCGCCAAGCCAGAACCAGAGCGCAATCGCATAGCGTTCGCCCAGGCCATCAAGGTCCGCCTGAAGATCGCCACCGGCCAGGTGCACCGCGCGGTTGATCTGTTTGGGACCGGAGAAGCTGGACGGTGTGAGCTTCTCGCCGGCACCGGTCCCCGTGCCGCTGGCGACGCCCGGCAGGTACCACGCGAATCCATCGCTCAACTGCGCGGCGGGCGCATCGGGAATGGCGTTGGCGGCGGCACGGCCGGCGATGTCATTCAATCGCCAGTACGCCAGCGGCTTCGCGTCAATCACCGCCTTGGCGTACGGCCCGTGCTCGTCCTTGAGTTCACGGCGTTTGCTGCCGCCAACCTCCTCAAGCGCCTGCAGCACGGCCTCGACAATTCTTGGTTCGGCCTGCACCTCGAGGCCCGCGGTGCGAGCGGGCCACGTGGTGTAGCCGCCGAGCACGTGCTGCTCGGGCGGCGGGATGTATCCCTCAGCGCCGTTGGCGAGCTCGATGTTGAAGTGCGAACCCAGCGGCGCCATCGCCTTGAGCTTCAGCCCGGTGATGGCGTAAACCTCGTTGGGAATCGCGGCGATGCTCAGGTCACCGATGCGGATCGCCTGAAGCACGAGCGACGTCTGCGGCTTCTCATGGAGGTAGATCGCTTCGTGAGCGTAGATGTCGGGCAGGTGCACGGGCAGTTTGCCTTGGAGCGTTTCGACGCGCTTCTTCGCCCACTCCAGCCGTCGCTCATCGGGCACGCGGTACTTGAGCGGCAGCGTCTTCTGCACCATGCCGAGCTTTGCGTGGTCGCGCCAGGCGATCTGCTCGTAGGCCTTGAAAGCGTTCTTCGCCACGGCCTGCGAATAGCTCTCGAGCGTGATGTTCTTCCGCTTGACACCGTAGTCCATCCACATGAGGTCGCCGCTGGTCCCTTGCGACATGGCGACCACAAACGGCCCCTCGCTCGACGCCTGGCCGAGCAGCTTGGCGATGTGCCGGCTGAACGCGCCGTAGTAATCCGCCGAGAGCAAGGGTGAGTCGAAATAGTGCTGCGAGTAATTGCCGAAGAACGCGATCGGTTTACCGTCAAGAGTCCGGGCCGCCAGCACGCTGAGCCCCGGATCCACCGGCCCCGATGGCCCGATGATGTTGGGGCTCAGGTAGCCGGGATGCATGTTGGCCCGGAGGGTCGCGTTGCCGAACGGATCGGTGTCGATCTTGTCGACGCGTCGCACCCACCGACGATTGTGCGTGTTCTCCCAGTCGTCGGCCGATGACCATCCCACCCGGGCCGGCTGCAGATTCCTGACCGCCGCGATGATCGACTCGGCGATCTTTCCGGGCAGCCATTTAACGTAGTCCGGATCGGCCCGGCTCCCCAGGCAGCCCATCGCCGACACGCCGCTGTGCGTATGCGTTGCCGACACCATCATGCGCTCCGCGCTAAATCCCGTCTCCTTCGCGGCGATGGCCTTGGCCTCGTCGATCAGGTCGCGCGGCATCATGCAGGTGTCGACGACGCAGAGCACGATCTTCGTGTTGCCGTCGTCGAGCGCTACGCTGCGAGCGTACAGCCGGTCTACCGCATGTGTCGCGGTGCGCTCGGCGAACATCGCGTTCACACGGACAGGAAACTTGAGGGGCGTCACATCCACGGCCGCCGCCCCGGCGCGGAAGACCCCGGCGTCCTCCGCTGGCACGGCTGCCGTCGGCGTAAGAAAGAAGCAGGTGGCGAGAAGGGCGACTGTGACAAACAGGGGCGTGCGATTCTGCATCCGACCTCCTTGCTTCCGGGCCATTTTCTCACTAATCGCGGCGATCGCACCTACGACACCACGCCAATGACCTTGTCGTGGCCGAGGTGTTGCGTGAACCCGATGGGCCTCTGCGATGCTTTTTCACCGTACGGCCGGCGACATCGGACCGCGAAACTAAAGGTCCTGATCGCCAGTTGGAAGGATGTCTCCATAGCTGGATCGGAAAACACTTCGCCCCTTCACATGCGCCCATGGTATCGTCGCGCCAAAGATCGCCGGCCCACGGACATTGGTGGGTGTTTCCTTTCTCCTGTTCGCGACAATGTTCGAGTACTCGACCAATGAGTCAACCATGGAGACAAGACTTGAAATGACGTGGCGGCTTCCACTGCTGATCTTCCTGCTCGTGGTTCAAGCGGTGGACGCGGTCGCCGACGCTCCCGTCAATTTCGAAGAGCACGTTCGGCCGATTCTCAAGACCTATTGCATGGACTGCCATGGCGGGCAGGCGGAACTTAAAGCCGAGCTGGACCTGCGGCTTCGACGATTCATTGTCACGGGTGGAGAAACAGGACCCGCGATCGTTCCCGGCAAGCCCGATCAGAGCCTGCTGCTGCGGCAGGTGAAGTCGGGCAAGATGCCGCCGACCGAGAAGAAGGTGCCGGCGGAGCAGGTCGCGGTGATCGAACGCTGGATCGTGGCCGGCGCGAAAGCGATCCGAGATGAGCCGCAGACGTTGCCGCCCGGCATCGACATCACGCCCTTGGAGCGTGCTCACTGGGCCTATCAGCCGCTGCGCCGGCCGGAGCCGCCGAAGACGATGCCCGGCGAGCGTGCGGCGACGCCGATCGACGCGTTCATTCTCGCCAGCCTGCGCGAGCGCGGCCGATCGTTCGCGCCGGAGGCGGATCGAAGGACGCTGATCGTCCGCGCGAGTTTCGATCTCACCGGGCTTCCGCCGACGATGCGCGAGATCGAGGACTTTATCGCGGACCGCGCCGACGGCGCATACGAGCGCGTGCTTGACCGGCTGCTGGCTTCCCCGCACTACGGTGAGCGGTGGGCTCGACACTGGCTTGATGTCGCCGGCTACGCCGACTCCGAGGGCAACGGCAACGACGACTCACCCCGGCCCCACGCCTACAAGTACCGCGACTACGTCATCCGCTCATTCAATGCCGACAAGCCCCTCAATCAGTTCATCATCGAGCAGTTGGCCGGCGACGAGCTGGTGCCTCAGCCGTGGGTCAACCTCGCCCCCGATCAGCTCGACAAGCTCATCGCCACGGGCTTTCTCCGCAACGCGCCCGACGGCACCGCAGGCGGCCCCGGCAACCAGGCCGAGCTCGCCAACCAGGTCGTCGCCGACACCATCAAGATCGTCGGCTCCTCGCTCTACGGCCTCACCATCGCCTGCGCGCAGTGCCACGACCATCGCTACGACCCGATCCCGCAGTCGGATTATTTCCGCCTGCGCGCGGTCTTCGAGCCGGCGCTGGACCCGAAGCATTGGCGTCGGCCGGGGCAGCGCCTCTTGTCGCTCTTCACCGACGCCGACCGCGCGAAGGTGGCGCAGGTCAACGCCGAAGCTCAAGCGCTGCGCGACGCCCGCGCCGAGAAAGAGCGAAGGTTCATCAACGAAGAGTTCGAGAAGAACCTCACGAAGTTCGCCGAGCCGCTGCGCGGGCCGCTGCGCGAGGCGTTCATGACGCCGGCGGATAAGCGCGCCGCCGATCAAAAGAAACTCCTCGGGGACAACCCCAGCGCCAGTGTCACGCCCGGCGTGCTGTACCAGTTCAATCAGGCGAAGGCGGACGAACTCAAGAAGGATCAGGAAGCCATTGCGGCAGTTGAGGCGAAACGTCCCGTTGAAGATTTCGTGCGCGTCCTCAGCGAAGTTGCCGGCCGGGTGCCGGTGACCCACTTGCACCACCGCGGCGACTACCGTCAGCCCAGGAATGAGATGCAGCCGGGGGACCTGACCATCGCCGCCCCCGATGGTTCGCGGTTCGAGATCGCCCCGAAGGACGCCGCGCTGACCGCCTCCACCGGCCGCCGCCTGGCGCTGGCGAAGCACCTCACAAGTGGCAAGCAGCCACTGCTGCCTCGCGTGCTGGCCAATCGCATCTGGATGCACCACTTTGGCCGGGCCATCGTCGAGACGCCCGGCGACTTCGGTACATTGGGCGTCAAGCCCACGCATCCTCAACTGCTCGATTGGCTTGCCGATGAACTCATTCAGCGCGGCTGGAGCCTGAAGCAGTTTCACAGGCTCATCATGACATCGGCGGCTTATCGGCAGGCCTCGCGATCACCCGGCGATGGTGCGTCGGACGATTCGCATTACGGTCGATTCCCCCTCCGCCGCCTGGACGCCGAGATCATCCGCGACCGCATGCTGGCCGTCGCCGGCGTACTCGACCGCGCGCAACTTGGCCCGGCGATCCCTGTGGAGCTCGACGCCGTGGGGCAAGCCGTCGCGAAGGATGATTCGCCCCGCCGCAGCATCTATCTTGAGGCGCAGCGCAGCAAGCCGGTCTCCTTCCTCGCCGCGTTCGATGCGGCCGTGCCTGCGCCCAATTGCGAGCGGCGCGTAGCGAGCACCACGTCACCGCAGGCGCTCATGCTGATGAACAGTGATTTCGTGCTCAAGCGCGCCGGCGAGTTTGCCGTCCGAGTGCGCCGCGAGACGCCCGCCGACTTCGCGGGCGAAATCGCCGCTAAAGAAAGTCTCCAGCGGCCGGTCGATGCGTGGCGCTTCGGCTACGGCTCGATCGACGAGTCGTTGCAGCGCGTGACCGTGTTCACCCCCCTACCGCACTTCACCGGCAGCGCGTGGCAGGGCGGCGCGGCGCTGCCCGATGCGAAACTCGGCTGGGTGATCGTCAACGGCCACGGCGGCCATACCGGCGATAACCCCGGGTTCGCCTCGATTCGCCGCTGGACCGCGCCGACCGCGGGAAAGCTGGCCGTCAGCGGCAAGCTGAATCATCCATCACCCCACGGTGACGGCGTGCGCGGCCGCATCGTCTCCAGCCGCGCCGGTGTCGTCGGCACCTGGACCGCAAAGACCGGCGAGGAGGCCACCAACCTCGCCGCCATTGAAGTGCATCCCGGCGACACCATCGATTTCGTCGCCGATTGCATCGCAAATGTCAACGCCGATTCGTTCAACTGGGTCGTGGGCCTCACGCTCACGAACGCTGCCGGGAAGAGCGCCGCGTGGAACTCCGCCGCCGATTTCCATGGCCCGCTCGTTCCTTTGCCCCGCCAGATCGCCTATGCCTGGAGTCTCGCCTACCTCCGGCCCATCACCAACACCGAGCTCGACCGCGCAATGAAGTTCATCGGGGGCCAGTTCGAGTCCATGGAAACCGCGAAGGTGAAAGGCGACCGCGAGTCGATCGCGCTGACAAATCTGTGTCAGCAGCTACTGAGTTCAAATGAGTTTTTATACGTGGATTAGGCGATCATCCGCCCCATTGCGATCAAGCGCACAGATGCCAGTGATGCGTGATCCGTAGAATGTCGCTGCAGAACCATGCACCCTGTCACACCCCACCGATCCCGTCGTGAGTTTCTCGCAGCCTCGACCTGGGGCGTGGGCACGATTGCGCTGGCGCATCTTCTCCGGGGCGATCGACTACTGGCCGCGCCCCCCGAGAGCGCGCCGCCCAAGCCCGGCGAGAACCTGCCGCACGATCTCAAGCCGCGCCGGCCCCAATTGCCCGCAAAGGCCAACGCGGTCATCTCTCTCTTCATGCACGGAGGGCCGTCGCACGTCGATCTCTTCGATCCTAAGCCCGAGCTGACCCGCCTCCATGGCGCCGATTACCAGGGGGAGATCGGTTACAGCTTCATTAACCGCGCCAGCAAGAAGCTCTTCGGCTCCCCGTGGAAGTTCAAGCAGCACGGGCAGTGCGGCACGACGATCTCAGAGCTCCTGCCGCACACCGGCAGCATCGTCGACGAGATTTGTCTCATCCGCTCGATGCACACCGGCCACAACGGACACGAGGTTTCCATCCGCTACTTCCACGGCGGCCGCGCCGCGCAGTTGGGCCGGCCCAACCTCGCGAGCTGGATCGTCTACGGGCTCGGCAGTGTGGCCCAGAATCTTCCCGCTTACATGGTGCTCTCTGATCCTGAAGGGCACCCCGTCGATGGCACGCACAACTGGACCAGCGGTTTCATGCCCCCCCTGTATCAGGGCACGGTGCTCCGCCCGCAGGTGCCGCGCATCCTGAATCTCGATGCGCCGCCGCACTTGCGCGGCCCGCTCCAGCAGCAGAACCTGGACATGCTCAAGTGGCTCAACGAGCGCCATCTCGAAAGCCGCCCCGGCGAGAAGGAACTCGACGCCCGCATCCAGAGCTACGAGCTTGCCGCTCAGATGCAGACCGCCGCGACCGAGGCGCTCGACATCACGAAGGAGCCGGCCCCCATCAAGACGATGTATGGCTTGGACCAGAATGAGACGCGGGAGTACGGCACGCGCTGCCTGATCGCACGCCGGCTCGTCGAGCGCGGCGTGCGCTTCGTGCAGGTCCTCCTCGGCGGCCAGCCGTGGGACACGCACAACGGCATCCGCAAGTCGCTGCCCGTCATCTGCAAGCGCACCGACCAGCCTGCCGCGGCGCTCGTGAAGGACCTCAAGCAGCGCGGCTTGCTCGACACCACCCTTGTCCACTGGGGCGGGGAGATCGGTCGCCTCCCCGTCAGTGAGGGCCTACTCGACGACACGGGCGGCCGCGACCACAACGGTCAGGGCTTCTCCATCTGGATGGCCGGCGGCGGCATCAAGCCGGGACTCGCCTATGGTGAAACCGATGAGGTCGGGCACCGCGCCGTTTCCCATATCGCTACGCCGAACGACTTCCAGGCCACTGTATTGAACCAATTGGGCCTCGATCACACCAGGCTTTTCTATCACGTGAACGGTACGGACCAGCGACTGATCGACGACCCCAAGGCACACATCTTGCGCGACATCCTGGCGTGAAGGGCTATCCCGGACACCGGGAGATCTTCCGCCTCGGAAGAGCATTATTGCCGGGTCGGGCCGCGGTTGGGCTCCAGTCCAAAAACGCCGCGCGAGAGGATCGAAGGGTTCGTTCGAGGCAGGCGTGAAGACTTTTCAGGGCTCGTACTACTTGCTCTCCTGTCGCACCACGGTTGCCAGATCGCTCAGGTCGTACACGGCCAGCGCGCCATGCACGAGGTGGGCCATGTAGCCGCCGCGTCCGGGATGGGCCACCGCTTCCCGCCAAAACTCGGGCGCGTGCTTCACCAATTCAATGTTCGCGAAAAGCTTCCATTCGAGGGCGCCCGCGTGCAGCGCCGCCGGCGCTGCCGAAGCCACGGCAGTCAGGTCGACCGGCTTGTGCTGGCCGTCGCCTTCGATCCCCGCAAGAACGCGGGCACTGGCGAACACGTCCTCGGCACGCATGCCGACCAGCGACTTGCCCAGCAGGTACGCGACGAAGATGTCGTTCCAATCGCCGCCCCATTGATTCGGCTTGGTGAGTCCCGTCTCGCCCATGCCCCGCAGGTCCACCGCCAAAACCATCGTCCCGGCCTTGACGCGTTTCTCGATCTCACCGCCGGGGGCGGCATCGACGTGCTTGCCGTCACCGTGCAGATAGAGCGTGCGCCGGCCATTGGGCTTGCCTGGCCTCCACAGCAAAGCGGGCAGCTGTATTCCCGGCTCCGGCTCGATGATGAGCTTGTCGATCGTGTAGCCCTCTCTCGAAACCGCGGCGACCTCCCGCAGCTTGGGCAGCGGCAGGTCCTTGAGTTCGCGGATGCCGCTGATGCGCCGCACCTGCTTGAGCGTCTCCGCCTGGTTCTGCGGCTTCCACCCCTCGCTCCGCTGCAACGCGAGCTGCTTCGCAAGCGCGACGTTCATGTCGACGACGCTGACGGCCCCGTCCAGCAACATGACCTGTCCCTTCTCCGTGCAAAGAAGGTCACGCTCCGGCCGGGTCCTTAATTCCGGCTCGCTCCAGGGCTCGTCCTTGCCGACGAGCCACCGCTTCATCCAGCGGACCATGGCCTCGCGCTGGGCCTTGGGGTACCCGTGCTTGGTATCGGTTTCGACGATCTCGACGCGCTCGCCTGCGCCCAGCCGGGTGTACGCCCGCTTGGCCTGGCGGAAGGAATCCCAGGTGCCCTCGATGTCGAAAAAGTCCTGCGTGCCGGCGAGCACCAGCGTCGGGCGCGGGGCGCGCAGGATCATGTAATCGGCGTGATCGAGGCCGCCGGTGATCTGGCCAAAGATATTCTGTTCCGCGTCCTGCGGGCCGATCGTGGCGAGCAGCCTCGGGAAACTGGTGATGTAGCAACTGGGCGCGGCGCACGCGACGCGCTCGTCGAGCGCCATGAGATAGCTCGTCAGGGTGCCGCCGCCGGAGACGCCGGTCGCGCCGATCTTGTTGGCGTCGACTTCCTTGCGGCTGACGAGGTAGTCGATCACCCTCATCCCGTCGAAGATTCGGTACGTCGCCGTCCCCCGGCCGATGGGCATGCTCGAAGCGCCCAGCAGCGTGTGCTCGGTCGTCATGCCGAACAGCTTCTTGCCGGTCTGATCGAGCAGTTGAACCCGCTCGCCCTGCCCGATCGGATCGTAAGTCAGCGCGACGAAGCCGGCCTTCACCAAGGCCAGGCAGATGGACTGCTGCGCCGCCTTGCCGCTCTGGCTGTGGCCACAGGGAACGACCACCGCGGGGAACGGCCCCGCGCCGGTAGGCAGATACAGGTTCGCCGTCACGAGGTGGCCCGGCTGGCTCTCGAAGATGACTTTCTCGATCCGAAAACCGTCGCCATCGATCTTTCCAACCGTGCGGGCCTTAAGCGGCGTGCGGGGCGGCATCGGCCCCAGCGCGCCGCGAAACACCGCGCTTAGCCGCTGCTGATGGGCCTTCAGTTGCTCGGGTGTTTCCACGAGACGGTATGCGTCCCGCCGGCGCGCGAACGCCTCGTCCGCAAGCCCGCTTAGATAACGCCGCAGCATCTGCGTGGGCAGCGCAGCCTTGTCCGATGGCAGAACAGTCAGGTCCTGGGCGGGCACTCGCGAGGTCAAGACCAGCACGAGGATCAGCAGATGGAATCGCATCACGGCGCTCCTGCTCAGGATGGACCTGCACGAAGGACAACGGAGTCGCTCATGCTAACCCCGGGATGGCAGGCCCGGCGACAACGGTGTCACGTCCCCATGCGCAACATGTTCGTCGACCTGATCGACTTGACGTGACCGTTCCTTCCACTGGTGCGTATGGCTGCCGAGCTCACCAACACCACACCGCCCGAGACACGGGAGCAGTTCTACTACCGCATCAGACGTCATGATGCCGATCTTACTTACGGGAAGCCCCACGAAAAACCAAAACCATGCCTGGGTTGAACTACGTCGGGACCAGTGCGACAATCCCGGCATGAAATACCTCTCACTCTTCGCCATCGTCCTCACCCTGGCGTCCGCGGCGCGGGCCCAGACCGTCAAGCGTGACATCACCTACGCCGGGGTGGAGGATAAGAATAGGACCTTGGACGTGTACGCACCGGCCGATGCGAAGAATCTGCCCGTGGTCTTCTGGATTCATGGCGGCGGTTGGCAGGCGGGGGACAAGTCGGACGTGAAGCTCAAGCCGCAGGCGTTCATGGACAAGGGGTTCGTGTTCGTCTCCATCAATTACCGCCTGCTGCCCGCCGTGGACATGGGCACGATTATCCGGGATGTGGCCAAGTCATTCCGCTGGGTACAGGACCACATCGCCGAGTACGGCGGCGATCCCAAGCGCGTGCTGGTGGGCGGGCATTCCGCCGGGGCGCAGCTGGCGGCGCTGCTGTGCACGGACGAGCGGTATCTGAAGGCCGAGGATGTTTCATTCGACGTGCTTAAGGGGTGCGTGCCTGTCGACGGCGACACATATGATGTGCCAGCCATCATCGAGGTCGCGGAGACGCGCTGGCGCGTTCACGGCATGACGCCGTCGAAGAACGGGCACCGCCAGAAGTTCGGGAACGACCCGGCGAAGCATCGCGACTTCTCCGCCGTCAACCACGTGGCGAAGAACAAGGGCATTCCGCCCTTTCTGATTCTGTACGTGGCCAATCATCCCGATACGTCGGCGCAGGCATTTCGTTTAGGTGCTGTCTTGAAGGAGGCGGGCGTGCCGGCGCGGTCGTTCGGCGCCAAGGACACCGACCACTCAAAGCTTAATGACGAACTGGGCAAGGTGGAGGATCCGGCAACGAAGGCGCTGTGGGAGTTTGTCGCGGAGACGTTGAAGAATTAAACGTGTTGGTTTTTTCAGCGTCCAATGTGAATCCTGTAGAAATCGCCACACTCGGCGCGGCGTCGCTGAGTTCAAGTTGGCATCCGGTAAGCGCGACGCTTCTTGTCCGTCGCCATATAGCTTGGAGGACGACATGATTCGAGTCGTGGCGTTTGCGATCATCTGTGTTGCCGTGGCGACGAGCGCCGCATCGTTATGCAACGGGCAACCCGTTCCAGCGCCTCAGCCGCTGAAGAACCCCGAGCTCGTCCTGGCCAAAGAGGGTATGCACACCTTGTGGCTCCAATACACGCCCCCGCGTTACGACATTGAATCGAATAAGTTCATCGGCTACTTCCGCCAAGGAAAGACGGTCTTCCGCGCCGAGAGCCCCACGGGGCTGAACGGCACATGGACCAACAGCGCCGCGGTGACGGGCGGCCCACAAACGATCGTGAAGCGCGGCGACGACTATTTCTCACTGGATCACGAGTGGCGCCTGGATGAAGGCTGGTACCACCACCATCCGCTGCGATCGACTGATGGCTTGGCTTTCTCCAAGCTGGACGCCCCCGTCATCAAATCGGGAGAAGACTTCACCCTCCTGGTTCGCGAGGAGCAGAAGGACTTCTACTGTTACATCCGCCCCCGGCCGCCGCATCACCACAACAAAGACATCCGCAAGATCGGCCTAACGACGTCAACCGACTTCAAGACGTGGTCCGAGATCCGCATCGTTCTCGCTCCCAATGAGAAGGATCACCCGGCCCAACAGTTCTACTCCATGTCAGTCGTGTACGACAAGAAGCGCAAGAACTACTGGGGTTTTCTCAATGTGTTTCAGGTGAAGCACGACGATGGCCCACCGTATCCGACGATGACCGGCGAAGACAACGCGGTGCGCGTGCAGTTGTGCTCGTCCCGGGATGGCGTGAAATGGAAGCGATGCTATAACCAGAAAAACTTCATCGAGCCGCCGCCCGGGATCTACGAGCAGTTCGCCATCGCCTCCATCCGCGAGATGAAGGATTGCGTGGACCTGTACGTCGTGCAGTCCAGGAACCGGCACAACGTCCCCGGCGACGACTTTCAATCCATCGTCCGGTACACGCTCTCTTTGGAAGAACTCTCAAAATACGAGGATTGATCGGTCGGGAGTACCAGAGTCGCAACGGCTGGTGAATCACCGGTCGTGTCTGTCTTGACTGCCCCGGTGTGGAATCATTTCTTCTCATACGCCGGATCGCTCTTGCGAATGTATTTTCCCGGTGCGAGGGTTTGAAGCAGCAGCTCGACGGCGACGACATTCTTCGCGTCGCCCAGTCGAGCGGTGACGAGCACCGCCCCCTTGGACTTTGGCTGTGCGGGCTGATGTCGTACCTCGTCGATGTCCGCCGCCGCAGGATCATTGGAGAGCAGCAGCGCCAGGCAGAGGCCTGCGAAAAGAGGGAAACGGCAAAGACTGGAACGGTCACCCATGCTGATCACGATAACGGCATGTGGACCGAGATGGCCATTTCGTTCAGTCGACCTTCCGCTTCTCCAATGAATGTGTTCAACAACGGCCATTCCAACGGGCTTTATGGTTTCAACAGCGGCGGTTACAATGCGCAGGCGATCACTTGCTTCCCACGGTTGCCATTGGTCCACCTGTTTTCACCCGGGAAATGTCGAGGATGGAAGCGAGGCGCCAATCACAAACGAGGTTTTCGGCGCGGTGGCGGAGGCGATTGGTTCCGGCTCCGGTAGCGACGCACTCGCCTCTTCCTGTTGGCGGGCGTCCCGTCTTCGAGCGACCTGAGAGCCGGTTGTTGATGTCGGCCGCGCCGCCGGCGCTGCACAGCATGGCGGGCGCCCCGGCTGCGATCTTCCTCGACTTCGACGGTGACGTAACGACCCATATTCAGCCGTTCAGTCTCGATGGCGATCCATTCGATTTTAACCCCGCCGAGCACGAGGCGATTCTCGATATATGGCAGAATGTGGCCGCCCATTTTGCGATGTTCGACATCGACGTCACCACCGAGATGCCGATCGTCCCGTTCGCGTGGCACGCTGTGGGCAATAACGTGTCGGGTTTCAGCGGGTCCACGGGCGTTTTTCCCGCGACGCAGCCGGGCTCTGTCAGCAACTCGACGATTGCGCGGACACGGCCCACCGCCATTTCCCATGTACTGGGCTACAACTTTGGGCTTGAGAATCAGTCGGATTACAGCGGCGGCGTGAAGATTGCCGAGCTTGCCTTGAGTGATGAAGGCGTCGGGCGGCTTATGGGGCTCGACAACAGCGGCAACGTGCACGCTTGGTGGATCGGCCATCCTTCCAGCTCGATGGCGGGGCTTCAGAACGATGCGGCGGTCATTGCATCGAAAATTGCCGCGGTGAGCCCGCCGGGACGCGACGGGTATCGCCTGGACGACTTTGCGGCGAGTCCGGCGCAGGCAACCCCGTTGACGCCGGACGGCTCGTCGCTAATTGCCGACGGAATCGTCGAGCGATTCTCCGACATCGACATGTTTTCGTTCACCAGCACCGGCGGTGTTTACGTCGCGGAGATTGTCCGGCCAACCGGATCAACGGTGGATGTGAGTGTTGAAGTCATCGACGCCGCGGGCAAGGTGGTGAGTTGGCTGTTCACGGGCGCGGAGGCGCCGAGCCTGCTTCATGTGGACACTGTGCCGGGCGTGTATCACGTGCGGGTGGCCAGCAAGGACGGCCCGGGATCGCTGGGTCTGTACCGCTTGCGGCTAACGCCAAGCCTTCCATCGGGCTGGGGCGCGCGGGACCAGGGCGGTAGCGCCATCACCAAGGGCCATGTGTTGGGCACCGGGATAACCGGCGAATTGAGGGTCACCGCCGCGGGCATAGGGCTGGGCGGTACGAGCAATTCCGATCGTTTCCACTTCGACTACCGGCCGCTTACCGGCGACGGCGAAATCGTCGCCCGGGTTCACTCGGTGTCAGCCGGCTTGGCCGGCGTCATGATGCGGGAAGTCGGCAACGTCAACCCGTCGCGCGTTTGGTTTAACAGAAACAGCTCGTCCAAAGTTGGCGGCACCAGCGGACCGACGGTCACCGGTCCGGTTTACTTGAAGCTTGCCCGCGTCGGCAACACGTTTACCTCTTCGTATTCCGAAGACGGGGTCAACTGGACTGTCCATAGCACAACAAATGTCTCCATGGACAAGTCCATCCTTGTTGGCCTGGCGACTTCGTCAGGAACCAATGATGTTCTCACCAGCGTGCTGTACGACTCGTTGAATGTCACGGGCAGCGCGGCGGGCTTCACCCGTCCGCTTGCCGCGCCGGCGAATCTAACCGCCATCTGGGGCGACACCATCCCCGATTACATCGACACAGCCAGTTTGGATTGGGCGAATGTCACCGGCGCAACGTCGTACGATGTCGAGGAGTCCAGCGACGGCATGAACTTCACCCGCGTCGCCACCACCTCGGCAGGCAGCAACTCGCAATACAGTGATACGTCAAATGTCGCGAACCTATGGACCTATTACCGGGTCCGGGCCGCGGACGGTACGGTGAATGAATGGGGGCCGGCCTCGGGGGTCGTGTCCTTGCGTGGGCGGCCCGCCTCGCAACTGACGGCCCTCCCGGTGTCGGAGGACGCGATCCAACTTGATTGGCTCGACGCCACCGGTGAAACGGGATACCGCCTCTATCGATCGGCGGCGGGCGGTGGTTCAGGGTTCACGCTGCTGGGGACGTTGGCGCCGGGCTTCACCACCTTCACCAACTCGGGCCTCGCCGCGAACACCCGGTACGACTACTACGTGCAGGTCGATGCCTCCGATGGCACATCGACGAAGTCGACGACCCTGTCGCCCATCACGCGTCTGGCGGCACCCACCGGCCTTCGCTTTACAAGCCAGCAGAACACCAGCTTTTCGATCGCCTGGACCGACATGGCCGGTGAGACTGGTTACCGCGTCTTGCGTTCCACCAATGGCGGTCCATTCACGATCATCGGCTCAACCGCCGCCAACGCGGTGACGTTCACCGACAGCAATGTCTCGCCGCTGACAAAGTATTACTACGCGGTGGCGGGCTACCACGCGAGCGGGGATGGGACGCCGGCGAACGCCATCATGACGAGCACCCCGGCCGACCAACCGCTCCCGGCGCCTTGGCTTTCCCAGGACGTCGGCTCGACCTTTGGGCGTGGCGCGGCCGGTTTTGACGGCGGCGTGTTCACGACGATCGCCAGCGGCCAGACGATCCGCGGCGTCACCGATTCCCTCCGGTACGTCTATCAGCCAATCTCGGGGTCCACGCAGATCACCGCCCGCGTCCTGGACATGGACAATTTCGCGACAACCGGCGATGTCGGCCTCATGATCCGCGAGAGCCTGACCACCAACGCACGTGCCGCGTCGATCATCCTTTCCCCCGAGGACGGCGCGGTGTTCCTGTCGCGGGCCACGGCCGGCGCCTTGGCGACGGAATCATTCGGGCCCGCGCCATCCCTCGAGCCCTACTGGGTGCGGCTCACCCGGGTGGACGACCTCTTCATCGGCGAGGTCTCCGCCGACGCCATCACATGGACCCGCGTGGGCAGCGCCGCCATTTCGATGGCGTCAAGCGCGCTGGTCGGGTTCGGCGGTTCCGCCAGCAGCAATGACTTCCTCCAGACCACGCGCTTTGATCAGGTAGCGATTTCCGCGCCGTCCATCCTGTTCAGTGTCGACGACGTGACGCAGAACGAAAGCGATACGGGGACCGTTTATGTATTCAATGTTTCGATCAATCAGGCGCCGACCACCGACGTCTCCGTCGAGGTGTCCACTTCCGACGGCACCGCGTTCGCCGGGCTTGGCGATTACATCTCAAAGTCACAGAGGTTGACGTTCAGCCCCGGCGGGTCGCTGAGCCAGCAATTCATTGTGGAGGTCCCGGGTGACCAGTCGCTGGAGCCGAACGAGACGTTCTTTGTGAATCTGAACCAATCCATCGGTGGCGTCGTGCTTGATGAGCGCGGCACAGGCACCCTGGTCAACGACGACCTGGGGCTGACGATCAACGATATGACACTGGCGGAGGGGGATTCAGGCATCGCTCAGTTGATTTACACGGTGTCGCTTAATCTATTGCCCTCCGCGCCGCTGGCGGTGCCGTTCACGACCGTCGACGGCTCCGCCCTGGCAGGTCGGGACTTCAATACCGCAAGCGGGACCCTGATGTTTGATCCGGCCGGCCCGCTGTCGCTGCAGATCATTGTGGATGTGCCGGGCGACACGGTTGTCGAACCGACCCGCGCATTCAGCTTGAAGTTAACGCCACGGGCTCATGTGGGAGGTGACCACGAAGGGTCTGGAGTCATTGTCAACGACGATGCTCCGCCCAACCTGATCCTGGCGCTTGCGACCGGCACGATCGATGAATTCGGCGGCACGATCGCCGCCACTGTGACGCGAACCGGCGCACTGGATGCTGAACTGGTCGTGCTGCTCGCCAGCAGCGACACGACGGAGGCTACCGTGCCGGCAAGTGTCGTCATTCCGGCGGGCCAGGCGTCGGCTGCATTCGTGGTGACGGCCCAGGGCGATGCGCTCATCGACGGGACGCAGAGGGTCGCGATCACGGCGAGCGTGCAGGCGGCTGACGAGTCCCCAGTGGTGCTGGACCTGCCGTTCGGCATCGGTGGCATGGCGGTGACGCAATTGGTGGCGACCAGCAACTTCCCACAGTCGATCGCCATTCAGGCCGACGGCAAGATCGTGCTTGGCGGTAACGATTCCAACAGCGCCCGGTGGCGTCTCATGCGACTCAACGCCGACGGCACGCCCGACACGACGTTCGGGACAAACGGCATCGTCGTCACCTCGTTCACCACAAACAACCCGGTGGTCAACAAGATCATCATCCAGCCCGACGGCAAGATCCTCGCCGGCGGCAAACTGGCGGCGGGCGCCGGTACGTCCGCGCTGACGCGCTATACCCCGGACGGCACGCTCGATCCATCCTTCGGCGTCAATGGCATCGCGAACCTTGCCAGCATCAGCGGCTGGATCGAGGACATGGACCTCGCCGCCAACGGCTCGCTCATGCTGGCGATCCGCTTCAACGGCACCGTCTTTTTCCGAGCGGCCCGGGTCAGTTCCGCGGGCGCGCTCACCCATGTGTACACCTTTAACACAGTGAACGCCACGGCCACCGAGATCGAGCTGCTCGACGACGGCCGGTTCCTGCTCGCCGGCGATGAGTTCGTCCTCCGCTCCGATGCCAACGGCACCCTCGATGGAACGTTCGGTGTCGAAGGCGTCCGCGATCTGTCGGTGTTGAACAGCACGATCGACATCGCCGACATCGCCCTCGACGCGAACGGACGCATCGTGCTGGGCGGCACCACACTCACGGGCGGCCTCGGCAATTTCGCGCTGGCGCGCCTCGGTGAGGATGGGACAATCGACACGTCCTTTGGCGCTGGCGGCCTCGTCACCACCGACTTCGCCGACGACCGCGGCAAGGCGCTGGTCCTTCAACCCGATGGCAAGATGATTCTTGCGGGTTACGCCGACCTGGGGCCGATCAATGAAGCGGCGATCGCGCGATACCTCGACAATGGATCGCTCGATCCCGCATTCGGTGTCGACGGTCGCATCCAACAGGCGATCGGATCGAATGTGTTCCAGCAGGTGTTCGCCGCCGAATTCCATTCCGAGGGCAAGCTGCTCGTGCTCGGGGGTGGCCACAGCGCGAACCAACCGGACTTCCGAGTCGCGCAATATCACGTCGCCATGCGAGCCGCCGCCGCCATCGACGTAACTGATTCAGTGCCGCCGCCCACCATCTCCATCAATGACATTGCCCTGCTGGAGGGCGATAGCGGCAACGTGGCCGCAACCTTCATGCTCACGCTTTCGCAAGCGAGCGAGCAGGCCATTTCGGTGACCGTCAACACGGTCAACGGCAGCGCGACCGGGCCCGACGATTTCTTCGCGGCCACCAATCAGGTCGTCACTTTCTCCCCCGGGATGCTCACGCAGCCGGTCACAGTCACGGTCAAGGGCGACACCCACTTCGAGCTCGACCAGGAGTTCAGCGTCGTGTTGTCCAATCCCGTGCATGTCATCATCGCGGACGACACGGGCCTCGCCACGCTCCTGAACGACGACAGCCGCCCTGTCCTGACGGTCAGCAATGACTCGACGGAAGAGGGGACGTTCTTCAACTTCTCGATCACACTATCAAACAAGAGCGACGAGACGATCACCGTTCACCTCTCGAACCAATCGGGGACCGCGACCATCGGCGGCCCGACGCCGGTCGGCGCCGCCGACGTGGACGATATCATCGACTTCGTGCTGACGATCAGCCCCCGCGCCGGCTCCTCGGGGCTCGGGTTCGCCGCGTGGGACGACCTCAAGGACGAGCCCAACGAGACGTTCACATTTACGCTCTCCAATGCCACCAACGCGACCATCGGCACGGGTGTGGCGATTGGCACCGTCATCGACAACGACGCCCTGCCAACGATCGACTTCCTGCGCGCCGGGCGCGACCCGTTGCCACTTGGCGATGACCTGACGCTGCGCGCCTATGGCCCCGAGGACGACGGCGGCATCGACGAAGTCCAGTTCTATCACGACACCGACGACAACGGCGTGCTGAATGCGGCGACCGACGCTTACCTGGGGCGCGACTTCACCGTGCTCGGAAATTGGACTCTGGTCGTGCCCACCGCGACGTTCACAGGCGGCACCCATCGCTTCTTCGCGCGGGCCGTCGATGAGGGCGGCGACCTAAGCTCCGCCGTCAGCGACACCGTCTTCATCGACCCGCTCGACCCGCCCGGAAACGACCGGCCCAACGCCGGTAACGACCAGTACACGGTCATGCAGGACCAGACGCTCCTCCTGACGCCGACGCCGGTCACTCGCATCCGCATCATCAGCGATCCGAACGACGGTATCGGCAGTGGTCTCGGCTACGACTACCTCCCGCCGACGGACACCTTCGGCGTCTCGAAGTCCAACGACAACGGTGTGCGGATCCGCATCAATCCCGACGATGCCCACAGCGACTGGGACATGTCATTCGCCAACATCGACCACGCCCTGCTTACGAGCGGCTACTATCCCAACGCCACTCGCGACGCGTTTCAGCAAGACGGCACGCCGGGCATGGGCGTCAGCGGCAACAATTTCGGGCACAATGAACTGACCGGCCAATTCGTCGTGCATGAGCTGGTCTGGAACGCGACGCAGACGCAAGTGCTCGGCTTCGCCGCCCAGTTCGAGCAGCACGGGATCAGCGAGCAGGGCGCGATCAACCCCTCGGGCACCTTCGGCTGGATTCAGTACAACACGGCGATCGGCGCCGGCGCAGGTCTGCTCGCCAATGACGCCGACCTGGACCATGACTTTCTTTTCGCCGAACTCGTCACCCCGCCTGCCCACGGCACGCTCTCGCTCAACCGTGATGGCTCATTCAGCTACACGCCCAACCCCGGCTTCGCCGGCATTGATACGTTCACCTACCGCACCAGCGACGGCCGGCTCCAGAGCGATCCGGCAACGGCCACGATCACCGTCGACGCGCTGCCTGATTTGATCGCGCCCTTTATCACTGGCGTTTATGTCGGGGGCACGCAGTGGACCGCGGATTACACCGACTACCTCGCGCTGATCGCCGGAGGCGGACCGGCTGGCTTTGCGTTGCCCTCGGGGCCCGGCCAGCTCAGCGCCCTTCCATGGGTCAACATCGACCGTCTGACGATCAAGTTCAGCGAGAATGTCGATGCGCAGGCGGCCGACATGTTGTTGCTGGGTGTGAATGTGCCCGATTACGCAACGCAGTTGGCGGCCGGCAACTTCAGTTACGACAGTGCTACCTTTTCCGCCACCTGGACGATGGGGGCTTGGCTGGGGGCGGACAAGCTTCGTATCGTGATCAGTGACCGCCTTTCGGACGAGGCGGGCAACGCGCTCGACGGCGAATGGACCGACGCAGTCAGTGCGCAGTCCGGTGACGGTGCGGCGGGTGGAGATTTCAGCGCCCGCTTCAATGTGCTCCCGGGCGACGCCAATGACTCGGGCTCTGTGGCCGGAGACGACGTGATCCGCGTGCGCAATGCCCAGTTCCTTGTTCCAGGCACGCCCGGGTACGACCCGCGGTTCGACATCAACAGCTCCGGCTCCATCTTTGGCAATGACGTGATCCTGGTGCGTAACCGTCAGTTTACGCGCCTCCCGGATGGTGAGCCTTTGCTTGAATTGCAGTCAATTACGGCGTCGTTCGCGAACGAAACAGTGTTGTCCTTGGCAGGGCCTTCGGGCGATTCAGATGCTGCGGCGCCCTTGGGTCAGCACGTGATTCTTGCGTATGGCCTTGCACTCGCGCCGCGCTCGACCATCACCGAGTTTAATAAACCAATGTCGGCTCCACTTTCTCGTGACCACATTTCCGGTCATTGGACCGTTCCAGTATTTGTCGGGCAGGTGACGACAATGACGATCCACCCGCCGCACCTCGCTCGGCCTCCAGATCTGAAAAGGCGCCACGGCATCGACACCCAGCTACCCACCATGCGGAATCGGCCAGCCTCGTTCCTCGGCGGTGATGCGCACCACGTCGGAAGAGGACACCGTTGAATATCATTTCCCCGAGGGAACACTTTGGACTGGATCGCACTGGTGCCACTTATCAGGTACCGAAAAAACGGGTGGTTCTCCTCTTGAAACAATAGAAATTCATGTCTTCTGCGGCGCCCCAGTCCAAGCAGTCGCAGGCCCGCGAGTATTGAGTGTCGCTACATAGTCCTGCGCTGTATCGGATCGCCGACGTGCGGCCGCAGATCGCAGCGCTTTCGTGGAGATCCGCGTTGTGTGGGCAACGCGTCGGAATTTGACGTAAGCGCCGGCGGGGCGGGGCGCCAATCCACTACCGGCGTATTCCCAGATGCGTTGCGGACGCCGAGCGAATTGATGTTTCTTGATCAGCACTCCGCGGTCATCGCACTGCATCGCCTGCCATTGAGCTACTGCAACACAGTGGCTTTCAGCTTAGGAGATGCGGTCCTCCGCTGGCATGCCCTTTGTTCTGTCACTCGTGACGCCCGTCTGTTTCTCGCCGGCGATCTCACGAGGACTAACCATGTCACTGACCCAGTCACCCTGGCCCCGCCAACCGCTGGACCTCACCGAACCGCTTGATCTTCACGAGGCCGAGCCGCCGCGCCCGCCGCGGGATGCCGATGACCGTTCGCCGCTCCTGCGCTTCCTCGACAGCTTCCTTCAGGAGCGAAACATCAAGTGGGTGCTCGGCATCGGCACGGCGATCGTGCTCGGGTCGTCGCTCATGCTGGTCGCGTCGCACTGGCAGGCCTACACGCCGATGTGGAAGCAGCTCATCATGCTCGGCTACACATCGATCATCGCCATCGCCGGGTGGTGGAGCTATCACAGGCTCGCGCTGCACAAGACCGGCACGACGCTGATGGCGCTCACCGTGCTGCTGATGCCGGTGCTGTTCCTGGGCATGCACTGGGTGCAGGCCGCCGCCGTGGAAACTTTGGCGCTTAGCGACGGGATGACGCGCGCCGGCCCCACGGTCGCCGGCCCGGGACTGCTGCACATCGCGATGCTGCTCGTGACGACGCTGATGGCGTGGCTCGCGGCCTCGCGCATCTTCCGGCACTTCCTCCGCGGCGATCAGCGGACCTTCGTCGCGAGCTACCTCATCCTCTGCGCCAGTGGCGTGCTGCTGCCGCTGGTCCCCATCGCTTACGCGCCGCTGAGCGCGATCATCCTCTGGTTGGTATGCAGCATCGGCGCCATCAAAGTGAACCGCCACGTGTTCTGGCTCGTCGAGGACCACCGCGCCCCGCGCCTCGTGGGCTTCTTCCCCATCGCGCTGCTCGCGGGCCAGTTCCTTCTGCTCTACGCCCTCCACCTCGCGCCGCACATCGCGCTCCCGTCGATGGGCTTCGGCTTCGTTCTCGCATCGGCAACCGTGCTGATTACGACGGACACCCTGGCCCGCGTTTTCCAGCAGCGCACCGGCGACCTCGTTCGGCCGCTGCCGCCCGCCATTGTCGCGCCGCTAATCGTCGGCCTTCTGCTCTGCTTTGCCGGCATCATCCTCGCGGGCACCGCGATCCCGCCGTTCGGCAAACCGTTCGCCCTCGTCCCCACCGCGGCGGTCGCGGCGATGCTGCTCCTGCTCGTCGCCCGCCGCACAAGCCATCCCGCGTTTGTCTGGGCCGGCCTCATCGCCCTCACGATCGCTTACAACTTCTCGCCTGTGCTCTTCAGCGAACTGGCGAGGCAAGTGGTGCAGTCGGGCAGCGAGCTCGTGGCTGAAGCGAAGCTGCCGTACGCGTTCTACGGCCTCACTTACCTGCCGCTGATTGCCGGCCTGATGATCGCCGCCGCTGCCGCGCGCCGCCAGGGGGCGATGCTCTTCGCACGGCCGGCAGAGCAGTACAGCACTTTTCTCGCGGGGCTGCTGCTGGTGATCTCGATGGGTCACGCGAAAGCGGCCGCGCCGGTGGCGGCCGTGATGGTCGGCGTCTTCGCGCTGCAGACGTGGCTCTACCGCGATCCGCGCGTCGCCGTGCTCGGCGTGGCCGCATTCATCCTGGCGGCGGTCAACGCCGTGCCGTTCATCGAGGTGATCACCACGGCGTCGGTGCACGAGTCGGTGCAGTTGCTCGTCATGACCGCGGCGGCCGCGCTTCTGCTCGCACCGGGTTATCGCATCGATCGAGCACTTGGCCACATGGCGAACGACGGCGCGATCGGCACCTGCCGGGCCGCGAGCCGGGGCGTCACCGTCGCGCTCGCCGCGTGGTGGTCGGTGAGTTATCTGCTGCCCGCCATCGATGGCAGCCTGACGCTGGCGTGGCCGTGGATCCTCGCGGGCATCGCCATCACCGGCCTCGTCGCGGTCCACAGCATGCTGCGGCGCAGCGAGTCGCTCGCGCTGCTTACGATCGGCTTCGCGTACGCCGTCGGACTTACCGTGATGTTGGCGATGGGACTCGCTACAAGCACGGCCCTCTCGCTGACCCTGATCGCGCTGGCGATGCAATGGTTCGCCGCCGAATACTCTCTACACAAGACGGGCCTTGGTGTTCTGCTTACGTTCACTCGCCCCGCCCTGCGAACCAGCGAGGCCGCGCTCACCGGTTCGCTGGCCTTCTTCGGGCTTCTCGTCCCGCTCGGCGAGCTGCTCACGACGGATGTCAATCCGCTGTCGCCCTGGTGGGCCTGCCGATGCCTGCTCATCGCGTGGGCGATGGTCGCGGCCGTGCGGCGCACCGATCGAAGACTGATGACGCCGGCAGCCTTGTCGCTGCTGGCGACCAGCGGCGCGGCGCTCATCGCCCTGTTCGGTGGTCAAGGCTACGAGTGGCTTCCGGCACTGTGGGCCGTCATCGCCGTCGCCGCCATCCCGCTGCTCGAAATCATTCGCGCACGCGGCAGCGAGGCGATGCGCGTCACGGTGATCAAACCGGTCGATCGCATTATGTTCGTCGTGCTCGCTGTGACGGCCGTGCTCTCGCTCGCCGTCTTCACGCTCCCGCTGCGGCTGGCCGGCCTCGCCGCGCTCGGCGGCCTGCTCGCCATCGGTGTCATGCGAAAGTCGATAATCACCCGCGTTGCCTGCTTCGCACTCATCAACTGGCAGGTCATCGCTCTTACCGCGTTTCTCTTCGCCCCCGCCGGCCTGACGACCATCATCGGTCTCAACCGCGCGACCCTTCCCTTGATCGTGCTGCCCGTCGCCCTGATCGCCGCGGTGAGCGCGCTGATCTGGCAGGGCATCAAGCCGCCGAAGCACATGTTGACCCGCGACATCATCGTCGCCCACCGCGCGGCGATGGGCGTCCTCGCCGGAATGTGCCTCGCCTACAGCGTCACCTTCGCTCCGGGCGCGATCGGCCTGTGCATCGCGGCGATCACCTTTGTTCTGCTCATCACCGCGCAGCTCCGCTCGGCCTGCCGTGATGTATCCGAAGGCGGCGTGTGGATCGCGGAGGTGCTCGCCGGTCTGGCGTTTGCGTATTTCGCCTGGCACGGCGTGATCAGCTTCGGCGCGGGGCTCAGCATGTTCATCGTGCTCGCCGTCGGCGCGCTGCTCGCCCTTGTCGCGAAGCAGGCAGGCCGCTTCGGGAACGCCTGCATTATGGAGCGGCCGCTGCGCACGACAGCGCTGGCCATGCCGATGCTCACCGTCCTCATCGGCATCGTCCGCCACTTCGCGCTACCCGAGCCGACATGGCTCGGCGGCAACAGCCTTGCCCTGCTGCTCGCCGGCGGCTTCTACTTCTGGCACGGCATCGAGCATGGCCGCCGCCGGTTCATCGTGCTCGCCGGCTTCATCCTGAACATTGCGCTCGTTCTGCTCTGGCGCGAACTCGCCTTCACCGACCCGCAGTTCTTCATGATCCCGCTGGGCGTGACGATGCTCGCGCTCGTCCGTCTGCTCAAGAACGATGTGCCCACCGACCTGCGCGAGCCGCTGAACTACCTCGGCGCGCTCCTGATCCTCGTCTCGCCGACCTTCCACATCGTCGGCGGCAGTTGGCTGCATCTTTTCAGCCTGATGCTGCTGAGCGTGCTGGTCGTGCTGGGCGCCATTGGCTTCCGCGTCAGGCCAATGGTTTACACCGGGTCCGCGTTCCTCGTGGCCGACCTCGTCGCCATGATCGTGCGCGGCAGCATCGACAGCCCGAGCCTGCTCTGGATCGCCGGCATCGCGCTGGGCGCGGCCGTTGTCACGCTGGGCGCCGCCGCCGAACGCAACCGTGAACAACTGCTGGGCCGCGTGCGACAGGTCAGCGCCGCGATCGCCGCATGGGATTGAAATGGCGGACCGCTCCGACATCTGACTCTTGATCCCTGATCCCTGACCCCTGACCCCTGACC
>Ga0163150_10000882_pt1 | contig 53399 bp, 31 predicted proteins | sample OliLakLV19P2IB_FD_148628 | JGI IMG/M metagenome (GOLD analysis project Ga0163150, IMG submission 148628) | Freshwater microbial mat bacterial communities from Lake Vanda, McMurdo Dry Valleys, Antarctica - Oligotrophic Lake LV.19.P2.IB | ecosystem: Environmental > Aquatic > Freshwater > Lake >...
CCTCTCCCTCCGGGGGAGAGGTCGGCCGAGTCCGCGAGGCCGGGTGAGGGTGAAGCGCCGAAGGAAGTGCGATCGCCCGATGGCGTGATGAGTCCAACTATCATTCGACCCCGACCCTCGCCCCGCCCTCGCCCTGGAAGGGAGAGGGAGTGAGCCACCGTCTACACTACCGCCCCATGCCCCACCTGAGCTTCGCCATCATCTGTCTGCTCTGGGGCTCCAACTTCATCTTGATGAAGAAGGCGCTGGCGTCGCTGGGCTACATCAGCGTCGGCGCCTGGCGCGTCACGCTCGGGGCGGCGACGGTGGCGATCATCTGGTGGCTGCGCCGCCAGCCCTGGCCCGTCACCCGCCGGCACCTCGCCCACCTGGTCCCCGTCGTGTTCTTTTCGTATCTCTATCCGTTCACCGTCCAGCCTTACCTCATCGTCAAGAGCGGGTCGAGCGCGTTCGTCGGCATGATGGTCGTGCTCGTGCCGCTGACGACCATCATCGTCTCCATCCCGATGCTCGGCATCCGCCCGACCGCCATGCAGATGTTCGGCGTCCTCGGCGGCCTCGTCTGCTCCGCGCTGGTGTTCTACGAAGCCTTCACCGTGCGCGGCCTGACCGCCATCGAGCTGCTGCTCGCCATCGGCGTTCCGATCGGCTACGCCATCGCCAACACCTACATCCGCCAGCGGCTCCGCGATGTGCCCGCCTTGCCGCTGACGCTCGCGTCGCTCGTCATGGGCGCCATCGTGCTACTGCCGCTGGGCCTCGCGTTCGAGCCGGTGAAACAGGATGAGCACCTGTCCACTTCCATCGTGGCGATCACCATCGTCGGCACGCTCGGCACCGGCATCGCGACGGTCCTCTTCTACAAGCTCATCCACGACCGCGGGCCGCTCTTCGCCGGCATGGTGACTTACGTGATCCCGGTCGTCGCCCTCATCCACGCGGCGATCGAAGGCGAGCAACTGACCGCCCTCCAGGTCGGTGCGCTCGGCGGCATCTTCGCCATGCTCGCGGTCGTGCAGCTCGCCCCGCAACCGGCCGCGCCTGCGCTCGGTCTCAGACTCGATCAGAGCCGCGAAGCGTAAGCGAGCGGATCCCCGCAAGCGCCTTGCACCCCGCGGCACCCGCACGCTAACGCGATGCGTCTCTGACAAGGGTGATGAAGCCCGGCGACGCGCCGGCCGAGGCCTGATGCCAACCCTCCACAACCCCCTGCCACCGTCATAAACGTCATAAACGGACTCGCGCTGTTTTCCCCGTGATTTCCGCGTCATTTCGCTCTTCTGGCGCCACCGGCGGCGCGGTATGACACGTGCTTCTGTTCAGCCCGCACGCAACACCGCGTGCGGATGGATCAATCAGGGGAACAGCAATGGATGGGATCTCCGCCAGCACCGCCAGCTTCGCCGCCACCTCCACCACCGCCATGTCGTCGCTCGGCGTCGCCGGCGGGTCGGCCTCGACCGAAGGCGCCGCCGGCGCTTCGTCGATGTCGATGACCAGCACCTCGATCCACTCCAGCGTCAGCTCGATGCTCGGCTCCATCGACAGCGGCCTCGCCGGCAACGACATGCTCAAGATGATCATCGCCCTGCTCATCCTCCAGACCATGATGGGCCAGCAGGGCGGCCAGCAGCAGAGCGGCGCCGACATGCTTGGCGCCCTCGGCGGCATGATGTCGCAGTCGGCCTCCGGGGGCGGGGGTGCGGGCACCGCCGGCGGCAGCAGCGCGGCGATGATGCTGATGCAGTCGAGCTATTCCTCCGTCACCGTCGAGCAGTCGGTCAGCATGACGCAGGCCCAGGGCGCTTACGCCGGCGGCAGCGCCACGACCGGCACCATGAGCACCGTCGCCTGATCGAGCCGCGACGCAACCCGTCGCGGACGCCAACGACCACCCCGCGTCTTGATCCCTGCAACAAATCCTCCACATCAAGACGGCTGCGCAGAACCGACCTCGTCTGTTGTCGTACCCGTCCGCGACGCGTCGCGATCGCGGCTGGCGCGGCCCTTCCCCTTCACCACCCTCCCCCGTTATCATCGCCCCATTCGATTCAGCGAACGCCCAGGTGGAGTCCCCCACGTCGAGCGGTGCTCGACGGCTAAACGTTTGAATGCGAGACAGAAATGGCGAACAACAGAATTGCGTTATCCCTCCTCGCCCACCCCGACGACGCCGAGTTTCTCTGCGGCGGGACGCTCATCCGCCTCAAGGAAGCCGGGTGGGACATTCACGTCGCGTCCATGACGCCCGGCGACTGCGGGTCGATGGTCCACAACCGCTGGGACATCGCATCGATCCGCACGAAGGAGAACACCGCCGCCGCGAAAATCATGGGCGGGACATACCACTGCCTCGACGAGCGCGACCTGATGGTCGTCTTCGACAAGCCCGCGATTCAAAAGTGCATCGACCTGATGCGCCGCGCGAAGCCGGACCTGGTCATCACGCACGCGCCGAAGGATTACATGATGGACCACGAGATGACCTCGCTGCTCGCCCGGGCCGCGAGCTTCGGCTTCGGCGCCCCCAACGCCTCGCAGTTCCCGCTCCTGCCCGGCTCGCACGTGCCCTACCTCTACTACTGCGACCCCGTCGAGGGCACCGACCCCTACGGCAACGCCCCGGCGCTCACGACCTGGATCGATGTCACCAAGCAGACCGCGAAGAAAACGAAAGCCCTCGCCGCCCACAAGTCGCAGCGCGACTGGCTGCGCGCCCACCACGGGATGGATGAATACCTCGAATCCATGCGCCGCCAGAGCGCAATGCGCGGCAAGGAGATTAACGTGAAATACGCCGAGGCGTTCACTCAGCACCGCGGGCATCCGTACCCGAAGAATGACATCCTTGCGGAACTGTTCGGCGTTTAGCCGTCGAGCAACGCTCGACGCGGAGCCGCATCGCGCCGCAGATTCCCAATCATTGGACCGAGTTGAGGATTCGCACGTCCGCGTCGTGCGCTGCACGACGGCTAAACGAAAGACCACATCATGGTCATCGCTTACCACTCGATCTTCAGCGCCTACGGGTTCTGGCTCCCCAACGACCCGCGCGGTTCGTGGTCCGACGGGGTCGCGTCGTGGGAGCTTTTCAAGTACGGTCCCGCGACGAAGACGGATGCGCGGCACAGCCTGGCGAAGAACGCGCACAACCGCGCATTCCGCGATCAGGCGAAGGAGGGGCTGAAGTATCCGCCGGTGGTTTTCAGTGGTGTTCAGGCCCGTGCGATCGGCCGCGGGTTTGCTCACGCCATTCAGCGGTCTGGCTACGTCATCCATGGCTGTGCGATCATGCCCGACCACGTTCATCTTGTCGTAGCTCGGCACAGGCAGCGCGTCGAGCAGGTCGTGCAGCAGATGAAAGGCGAAGCGACGAAGCATTTGATCAACGAGAACCTGCACCCGTTGGCGGCTTTTGTGCGGGGCGGGGAGAAGCCGCACACGCCGTGGGTTCGCGAGGGTTGGAATGTCTATCTCGATCGTGATGATGATGTGCGTCGCGCGATCGCGTACGTCGAGGGGAATCCGCTCAAGGAACGGTTGCCTGGGCAGACGTGGAAGTTTGTGACGCCGTGGATGGGCGACAACGCGAAGTAGAGGTTGGTCCGCGTCGTGCGTTGCACGACGGCTAAACGTGGAGGTATTTCATCATGCCGAAAACGATCAATTTCATGACCACCGTCGCAGGCTCGCTCCTCGAGAACTTTTACCCGCGCGGCTGGGACTTCGCCAAGATCGACGCCTGCTGCGACATGGGCCCCCGGAAGTTACTCAAGCCCGCCAGACACTGGCACAGGAACTTCGCGCCGGTGGCGGTGAAGAACGTCGCCGAGATGGACAAGAAGATGGGCGACGCCATCGCGGACCAGGTCATCGACACGAAGAAGAAGGGCCAGCGGCTGGCGCTGATCCTGCCCGTCGGGCCGATGGGGATGTACAAGCAGGTGGTGGCCCGCATCAAACGCGCCAAGATCAAGTGCGACCACGTCACCACCTTCAACATGGACGAGTGGTCCGACCGTGACGGCAATACATTCCCCGGCAACCAGGTGGGCGGGTTCGAGAACGCCATGGTCGGCGCCCTCTTCCGCCCGCTCGGCCAGTTCACGGTGCCGAAGGAGCAGCGCAACTTCGCGACCAAGGTGAACCTGCCGACGTATGCGAACAAGATCGGCGAGATCAAGGCGGCTTCCGGGGGTGGCGGCCGGCTGGTCACCGTCTACGGCATCGGCCGGGCGTGCCACATCGCGTTCTGGGAGCCGCAGATCGCCGCCGAGTTTCCGGGGGCCTCCGCCGACGAGTGGCAGAAGCAGACGCACCGCATCGGCCAGTCGCTGCACCCGCTCACCGTCGAGCAGAACGCGCTGCACTCTTTCAACAGCCGGTTCACGCTGATCCCCTGCTGGGCGAACACCATCGGCCCGGGGCTCTTCCTCCAGTCCGACTTCTGCATCGGCGGCGCCGACGGCGCCTACCCGGACCGCGGCGCCATGTGGCAGGGCATGTCGCTCTGCGTCACGCTCCAGTACGGCAACGACCCGTGGGTCCCTTCAAGCTGGATGCCCACCATGGCGGGCCGGCTGTTCTTCATGAAACAGCTCGCCGGGCCACTGCTGCCCGATGCGCACTGACTTCTCGTCGCCCGCCGCCACGCTTGCGGTTTAGCGCTCCCCCGCGCGCGGTATCCTGTTCCCATCTCTTCCGATCGGAGCAGGACCATGCCGCGCACCTCTCTCATTCTCGCCGCGATCGCTTGCGCCACCGCGTGCCTCGCCGAGCCCGCCAAGTCCCCTTACACCGGTGGCAACCGCCTCGCTTACCTCGACGAGATCAACCCCTACTACCCGCACCGCGACTTCGCCAGGCTCATCACCCCGCAGTGGGTCGGCGAAGAGGGCGTCGAGGCCGTCGTCATCCTCTCGATTGACGACATGCGCGACCCTGTGCGCTACGAAGCCTTCCTCCGCCCCATCCTCGACCGCCTCAAGAAAGTTGAGAACAGCGACGGCCTGTCGCGCATGTCGATCTTCACGAACAGCGTCGATCCGAAGCACGAGCAGTTGCAAACGTGGTTGAAGGAGGGGTTGTCGTTCGAGGTGCATACGATCACACACCCTTGCCCCTGCCTCGGCTCCGGCGGCCCAATCGTCGGCGCCAAGCCCGGCTCCATCGAAGCCGCCAAGCAGACTTACGACGGCTGCGTCGACCTGCTGCACCAGATCCCCAACTACAAAGGCCCGGTCGCGTTCCGCATGCCCTGCTGCGACTCGATGAACTCGGTCAGCCCGCGCTTCTTCGCCGAGGTGATGAACAAGACGACGAGCAAGGGGCATTTCCTTTCGATCGATTCGTCGGTGTTCAACGTGTTCACCAGCGACGACCCCGCTCTGCCACGCGAGCTTGTGCAGGAGAAGGATGGCAGCGAGCGTTTCGCCAAGTACGCCAAGTTCCCCGGCTTCGTCAACACCATCGAAAACTACCCGTACCCGTACGTCATCGGCAACATGATCTGGCAGTTCCCCTGCGTCGTCCCCAGCGACTGGGAAGCGCAGCACCTGCACAAGCCGAACAACCCGAAGACCGTCGAGGACCTCAAGGCCAACCTCGACTGCACCGTCATCAAGCGGGGCGTTTTTACCCTGGTCTTCCACCCGCACGGCTGGATCAAGGCGGAGCAGATCGTCGAACTCATCGACCACGCGGAGAAGAAGCATGGGAAGAAGGTGAAGTTTTTGAATTTCGCGGATGCGCTGGAGCGGATTAATAAGAATATGCTGGCGGGAACCCCGATCCGCGATGAAAAGGGAAATAATCCGAGTGTGCGGGTTTTGGACTTGGATGACAACCGATTTGTCGACGCGGTGATCGAGGATGCAAAACAGAAACTCACAAACGTCTGGAATGAATCGAAAACCTCGTGGCATATTCTGCGGCAGGATCTGCCGATCCTGTCCCATCAGGAAGACGAAGGAGGAAGAAGATTCGCCATCTGGGGGACGGAATTGGGCCGCAATGCCGCAGGCCCATTCCCCGCCGGAGCGATGCCGCAGGAGGGTCCGAAATGGCCGCACCAAGTCTTCAACATTGAGAAGTTGAGATGGGACAACTCTTTCTTTGGGACATTCGCGGATGCAGTGGTCCTGCGTCGTGCGATCGATGGCAGCGTCTGTGAAGAGATTATTGAGTATTGGGACGGCAGAAGTGAAGTTCGTGATGGCGTCCATCGCCGCCGCTTCTTTCCATTCAAGCTTCCATCCAATGTGCGGCTAGCGCGCGATCGGAACGGAGCCGATGCAGGACTGCGACTGATCGACTTGGACGGGGATCGCGATCTCGACATTGTCTTTTCCAACAGTGATCGCTTCGATGTCTATCTCTTCGTTCCGCCCAAAGAAGGGCGCGGCGGCGGTTGGGAGACGAGAATCGTCGCCACGAAGCGTGGCGTGTTTCCAGCGGAGCAGGCGATCCCCCCCATCATCCGCGCCGACGGCACCAACAACGGCTTCTTCGTCAAGGGCGATGCGCTATACTGGCAGAACGAGGACACGGGCGGGAAGGAGCCGGGGCATGTGAAGAAGGTCACGTTCGCGGAGCTGCTCGCGCTTCGCGAGCCGGGGCGTGCCGCCCCGGAGTCCGCGCCGAATGTCGATGAGAAACCCGGGGCGGCACGCCCCGGCTCGCAGCACGGATTCACCACCGCGCATGCAACGCCACCGCCGCCGCGCACGCCGGAAGCTTCGCGCGATTCGATCAAGGTGCGCGAGGGGTTCCGCGTCGAGCTCGTCGCGGCCGAGCCGCTTGTTCTCGACCCGATCGCGTTCGACTGGGGGCCCGATGGCAGGCTGTGGGTCGTCGAGATGGGCGATTACCCGTCGGGCATCGACACGCCCGAGGGCAAGGCCAAGCCGGGCGGCCGCATCGTCTACCTGGAAGACACTGATAACGACGGCAAATACGACAAGCGCACGCTGTTCCTCGATGGCCTCAACATGCCCACCGGCATCATGGTCTGGAAGAAAGGCGTGCTCGTCACCGCGGCGCCCGATCTTTTTTACGCCGAGGACACGACGCCCGACAACGATGACAGAAAGGCCGACAAACGCGAGGTGCTGTTCACCGGCTTCAGCGAGGGCAACCCGCAGCACCGCGTCAACGGCCTGCGCTGGGGGCTCGATGGGTGGATTTACATTGCTAATGGCGACAGCGGCGGCAATGTCAAAGCCGTCGGCACGGGCGAGACGGTCAACATCAGCGGCCGCGATCTGCGGATTCGGCCGCAGCGGCCAGGCAGTCTTGCCGCTGACGACCATGAAGTTGAGCAGACGCAAGGCCGTTCGACCCGGCGTGTAAAGCTCGGCTTGAAGGGCGATCCGAGTGTCGAAAAATGGGACATCGATCCGCAATCCGGCCAGTCGCAGTACGGCCGCGACCGCGACGACTTCGGCAACTGGTTCGCCAATAACAACCCGAACCCCGGCTGGCACTACGCGCTGGAGGATCACTACCTCCGCCGCAACCCGCACGTCGCGGCGCCGAACCCGCGCGTCGATCTAACCGGCGACCGCACCATCTATCCCATCAGCATCGTCCACTCGCCCTCGATCGAAAACCACCGCATCACGCCCGGCCAACCGGCTCAGCATTCGTCGGCCAACAGCCTGACGATCTACCGCGACGATCTTTACGGCGAGCACTTCGCGATGAACGCGTTCGTCAGCGAGCCGGTACACAACCTCGTCCGCCGGCTGGTGCTCAAGCCGAACGGCGTCACCTTCAGCGCGAGCCGCGCCGCCGGCGAGGAACGCAGCGAGTTCCTCGCGTCGAGCGACCCCTGGTTCCGTCCGACGATGCTGCGCACCGGGCCGGACGGATGCCTGTGGATCGCGGATATGTACCGGCAGACGATCGAGCACCCGCAGTGGATCCCGCCGGCCTGGCAGAAGGTCATCCACCTGCGCGAGGGGGACGACAAGGGGCGGATCTATCGCGTGGTGCCGGTACACGCGAAGCCGCGCGCGATGCCGCGGCTGGACAAGCTTGAGCCGAAGGAACTGGCCGCGGCGATGGACTCGCCCAATGGCTGGCAGCGCGACATGGTGCAGATGATGTTGCTGTGGCGGAAGGACGCGGCACTCGGCACCAGCGATATGGCAAAGAAACTTCAGGACTGGCGGATCGACCTGCTCATCCTCGAGAACCATCCGCCAGCCTTGAAGTCGAAGAAACTCCGGCAGATCGAGGACGCGCTCGGACAACCGGAAGCGACAGCGCCGCTGACTGAACTGGCGCGGAGCGCGACGCGTCCGGCGGTGCGGGTTCAAGCCCTTTGTACGCTTGACCAGATCGGCCTGCTCAATCGCGATATCCTCTTCACCGCCATTGCCGACGTCGATGCCGGGGTGCGGAAGCAGGCCGTGCGCATTGGGTGGAACTACCGTCGCGAATCTCCAGTGACACACTGGGCCTCAAAGGATGAAAATAAGCTCGCCGCCGCCCTCCTCAAATTGACGGACGATCCGCACCCGCAGGTTCGCCAGCAGCTCGCCTATTCCCTCGTGACATGGGGCAACTTCGACACTCTGGAAATGGGGGCTGCCCAAGGTGCAGCTGGCGAAGCATTGGCCCGACTGCTGATCAAGGACGAGAAAGACGCCTACATCATCGCGGCGTGCATGAGCTCAATCATCCCCCACCTCGACATCGTCTTGAGGCAGGTGATTAACGCGGGTAACGAGGCGGCGCCAAAAACATCGCTTTTACAGGATTTGATTGCAACCGCTGTCGCGGCCGACAAACTCGCCTACATTCGAGATCCGCTCGACCGGATGACGTCGGCGGTGAGCAACCGGTATCAGATTTGGCAATTCGATGCCATGTCCCGGCTGTTTGACGCCCTGGGGAAGAGGGGCGTGACCTTGGCGGACCTCCGCGAAAAGCACAGGTCGCTGGTGCGCGATATCGATCAGGTGGCAGAAATGGCGGCCGTCGCGCAATCCATCGCTACCGAACACGGCAAGGAAGATACGCTGCGCATCGCGGCGATGGAGTTCTTCGGCCGCACGGGGATCGATCCCGTGGCGCGGCGCCGGCCGGACCAGCGCCTGTCCACCTTCAGCACGGTTCTTACGGACGTGCGGTCCTCTCCTGATCTGCGGCGTGCGGCAGCGCAGGTGATCGCACGCGTCGGCGGCGACAGAGCGTTCGCCACGCTGCTCTCGGAATGGAAATCTCACACCCCCTCCCTGCGCGTCACGATCCTCGATGCCCTGCTGCCGCGGGACGAGGGTGTCAACGCCCTGCTGAATGCGATGGAGCAGAACATCGTTACCCGGCACGACATCGACCCCGCCCGCCGGGTGCCGCTGCTGACGCACAAGGTCCCCGCCGTGCGCGAGCGGGCCACCAAACTGCTCGGCGGCCCGGTGAATGCCGACCGGCAACAGGTGATCGACCGCTACTGGACCGCGATGCAGAAGGCGCCGGTCGCGGCGGGCGCTGATGCCGCTGCGAAGGGTCGGCTGGTGTTCGAGAAGAACTGCGCGGTGTGCCACAAGCTCACTCGTGCGGGGGGCGACCTCGGCAAAGGCATCGGCCCGGACCTTGCGAAGATCATCGACGGCTCGCCGAGCGCGATGCTCACCGCCATCCTTGACCCCAACCGCGCGGTCGAATCCAAGTACATCAACTACCTCGCCGAGAAGAAGGACGGCGAGCGCATCACCGGCATCATCACCACCGAGACCGGCACGAGCATCACGATGGTCGGCGTCGACGGCAAGGAGCAGGTGATCCTGCGCAGCGACATCGAGTCGCTGCGCTCGACGAGCCTGTCGCTGATGCCCGAAGGCATGGAGCAGGCGATCAGCGCCTTCGACATGGCGGACCTGCTCGCGTTCATCTCGAAGAACGAGCCGCCGGCGAAGACGTTCGAGAACAACACGCCGGTGAAGATCGAGGCGGACGGCAAGGGCGTGCTGACGCTGCCCGCGTCGGCGGCGGAGGTGCGCGGGCCGACCGTCGTCTTCGAGCAGCAGTACCGCAACCTCGGGTATTGGAGCAGCGAAGGGGATCATGCGACGTGGACTGTGAATGTGCCGAAGGATGGGACGTACGAAGTGACGATCGATTACGCGCTGGTCAACACGGTGAAGGGCAACGCGTATTTGCTGACCCTCGGCGAGGGCCGGTTAACCGGCCCGGTGCCCGGAACCGGAAGCTGGGACACGTACAAGACGTTGAAGCTGGGAACGATCGAGATGAAGGCGGGGACGCAGCGCGTGGTGTTCCGATCAGCGGGTCCGGTGAGCGGGGCGCTGATTGATCTGCGGACGGTGGTGCTGTCGCCGAAGTGATTCGAGCCGCGACGTAACACGTCGCGGACGCTTACGAACACCACGCGTTGACGGTCTGTTAATGACCGCCGACGATGCTCCGCGCGATGGACGCTCAATGAATCCGTCGGCGTCCGCGACGCGTTGCGTCGCGGCTCAGTTCATTTCTCCGCCTGCTTCTGCGCCAGCAGGAACGCGAGCAGGTCGAACAAATCCTTCTCCGTGATGACCTCCGCAAAATTCGCGGGCATCGGTGAGAGTGCCGACGGGCGCGTCTCGGCGATGTCGGCGGTTGCGATCTTCACTTCCTTGCCCTGGGCGTCGGCGAGGACGAGCAGCTTGCCCTCTTCGCGGAGCTTCATGCCGGTGACGATGTCGCCGTCCTTCATCGTATAGATGAAAACCTTGAAGGCGGCATCGACGTTGCGGTTGGGGTCGAGGATGTCTTCGAGCAGGCGGTCGTGGCCGCGGACGCCGATGCCGTTGAGTTGCGGGCCGACGAGGTTGCCTGTTTCACCAATTTTGTGGCAGGCGGCGCAGTTGGTTTTGTAGACGGCGAGGCCGCGATCGAGGGTGGCGGTATCGGCGGTGGCGGCCGAGTGCGAAGCCGCGAAGCGGTTGGCGTGGGCGGCGATGAGCGTATTGATGCGGTCCTCGGCGGGCGGGAGGTTTTTCACGAGCTCGGCGCGGCGGGCATCTTTCGCCACGCGCGGCTCGTTGTTCATGCGTTCGCTGATTTCCTTGTCCTGAAGCAAACGGGGCGAGGCCTTGCCGGCGGCGATAGTGTCGAGCAGGGCGAGCGAGCCTTTGGGGGTCGCGGTCATGGCGAGCGCGACCGTGCGCTGAAGCTGGCCCGGCGAGGTGATGACGGCGGCAACGAGGGCGGCGCGGGTTGCTTCGGTGTTGTTCGGACCGATGAGCTGGGCGGCCTTGGCGCGAAGAGCACCGGGTTCGTTCGGGGACTGCACGATGGCGGCGAGCGTTTTGCCCGCCGCATCACGGTCGAGCTGCGCGAGGGCCTGCGAAGCGGCGAGCCGCGCTTCGAGCGAGGTGGTCGAGCTGTTGAGCAGCGCGGCGATGGCGGGGGCGGCGCTGGCAAGCTGGAGTTCGCCGGCCATGGTGACCGCCAGCGATTGCCGGTCGTTGGTGTTGCCGATTCCGGCCGGCACGCGGACGACGGCCGGCTCGAAGCGGGCGACCCCGATCCATGCGTAGCTGTCGCGGGTGTCGGCATCAACGATCTCGATCACGCCGCGGCGGCCCGCCCACTTCGACAGGTCCCACGTGTGCTTCTTCGCGATGTCGCCGCGCGGCGTCGACTGCTGCGCGACGATGCTGTTGTCATCCACGAGCCGCAGGCGCACGACGTTCACCTGCGGCACGTTCGCGCCCGGCAGGCCGTTGTGGCCGCAGATGTAGAAGCTGAGCTTCGCGGGGATGTCGAACGCCTGACTGCGGAAGATGCCGGTGAGCTGCTCGCCGCTCACGATGCTGTCGATGAAAATGGCCTTCGTCCCATCGTCACATTCGCGCTCACGCAGACCGAAGGGCGAGGGCGACGGCTTCTTCTCATCGAGCGGGTGGCTCATCCACACCGGCGGCGGGAACTTCGTCGTGTCCAGTAGGCTCGTCACCAGCGACCCCGCCCATTTGCCAAGCTCGCTGTCGCCTTTCGCGGACGTGCCGCGCTGCTTCATGCCCGCGTGGATCGACTGGAACAGCACAAGCTGCTGCTCGATGTCCTTCTCGAACTTCTGGCGGACGAAGGCGGCGACCTCGTTGATGCGGCCGTCGCCCACGTGCCTGGCGACGTGCGTCAGGTGCTTCGAGAGCACGTCACCGCTGACCTCATTGTTGCGCACGTAATCGAACGCGAACCAAGCGGCCGCCTCGGTGGGCACGGCCAGCGCAATCTGGGCCAGTTGCGCCATCTGATTCGGCGGGAGCTTGATGTCGCCGAGCTTGTCGATGCCGACGCCGCGGATCTGATTGCGCAGGGCGATGCGGATGGTGTGGATCAGCGTGGTGTCGTGTTCGTGAGCCTTGCCCCATGCATCGAGCAGCGGCTTGATGTTGGCGGGGTCGGGGTGCCGGCCGAGGGCGTCGGCGGCGGCACGGCGAGTCTGCGCATTCGGATCACCCATCAGAGTCCGCAGCAACCGAAGATCGCGTCCGAGATTGTCCGATTGCACGGTCGAAAGGATGCGAGGCAGATAGGTGCGTGTCCTGGGGTCGTCGATGATGTCGAGCCACGGGATTTTGTTAAATGCCACGGGGTGCATACGAGCAAAAGCCCATGCGACTTCGGGATTGACCGGGACGAGGATGCGCTCAACGAGTTGATCAGCCGCCACCCACTCTCCGGCGCGATCGACTAACACCTGTGCGGCGAGAGTACGCACTACGATGTTTGGGCTGTGGGCAGCTGCGTTCAGCTCCGTGATCGCCGATTTTTGAAGATCACCCATCGCCTTCGGCGCCGCCGCCTTCCCATCCTCCCCCTTGTACACCACGCGCCAGATCCTTCCGCGTTCCCGGTCGCGCCTCGGGTGCTTCAAATCCACCTCATAGTGCCCGATGATGCAGTTGTAGAAGTCGGCGATGTACAGCGCGCCGTCCGGCCCGAGCTGGATGTCGACCGGGCGGAACCACGGGTCATCACAGGTGACGAAGTCGGCCGGCTTATCGACCCACGGCGTCGAGCCGTTCCACTTGATCACATCCCGGTGCACGATGCCGGTGACGACATTGCCCAGGTACAGGCAGTCGCGGTACTCCTTGGGGAAGTGCTCGGCCGCGTAGTAGGCGATGCCGCCGATGCCGCTGGAGCCGTGATCGTGGTTGGTCATGTTCGGGCCGTAGCCGAGCCCATCGTGCGGCTTGCCGAAGCTTTCGTACACCGCGCCGCGGATGACCATCGTGCACGCCTTGCTGTGGCAGTCGGCGGCGAAGAGGTTGCCCCACGGATCGAACGTCAGGCCGTAGGGATTCACCTGCCCCGCCGACCACAGCTCGATCGCCGAGCCGTCGGGGCGGAAGCGGTAGGTGTTGCCGGAGTTCATCGCGATGACGACCGGGCCTTCGCCCGTGGCTTTCACGTTGACGGAGTTGTTGCGGAAGCCGTGGTTCGCGTAGACCCAGCCGTCGATGTGGTAGCGGAACGCGTTCTGGTTGCCATGTGTGTCGGCGAAATCGAACGGGCCGAAGAGCACCTCACGTTTGTCGGCGACGCCGTCGTCGTCGGTGTCGGTGTATTTCCAGATGTTGGGGATCGACCACGCGATCGCTTCCTTGCCACCCTTAAGCGGGAGCACGCCGATGGGGATGTTCAGGTCGCTGGCGAAGAAGTGCCGGCTGCCCGCGCGGCCGTCCTTGTTGATATCGGTGAACACCGTGATGCGGTCGCGGGCCTTGCCCTTGGCGGGCCAGGGATACTCGATGGAACTGGAGACCCACAGCCGGCCGCGGGTGTCGAAGTTCATGTTCATCGGCTTGTTGATGTCCGGCTCGCTCGCCACCAACTGAATCTCGAACCCCGGCGGCAGCTTAAACTTCTTGAGCTGCTCCTGCGGCGTCAGCGCCTCCGTCGGCGCGACCAGCGGGGCGTTGGGCGCGGCGAGCGACGACGCAGTGACACAGAGGGCGAACAGGACCGCAAGGGAGCGATGTAGCATGGGGAACTCCAGAAACGAATTGCGGACCATCTTAATGGATATCCGCTTGTTTCAGCCCTCGACTCATACCGGGCACAGCTCGCCGGTGGCGAGGAAGAGCAGCGCGGTTTCGATGTGGCGGCCGTCGACGCCGAGCATGGCGGCGAGGGCGGCGCGGTAGGCGGCGAGCTGCGGGCGGTAGTGGGCGGTGAGGCTGGCGGCGCTGGCCGGGCCGGTGCCGAGGCGGTCGGTTTTGAAGTCGAGCAGTGAAGCCGACACCACCACCCGCCCGCCGCGGCGCACGATCATCACCCGATCGAACGAGCCGCGCAGGAGGTCGCCGCCGATGCGCACCGCGAAGGGCCGCTCGCGCCAGAGCTCGACGGTGTCGCCGTTGGCCAAGGCCGGGCGCGACAGCGCCGCGACCACGCCGGGCCGGGTGAGCATCTGCCGCAGCGCCGCGATCTGCTGCGCCATCCACGCGGGGTCGGCATCCGCCAGCGCCGCCTGCGACCGCGCATGCTCGAGCAGCGCCGCATCACTGAGCGCTTCGCCCGCCGGCCCACCCAGCCACTCCACCGCGCTGCACCACGCATGAATGAGCGTCCCGCGCCGCCGGGACTCATCACCGCCCAGATCAAGAAGGTCCGCCACCCGCACGCGGCCCTCGCCATGCAGCGACGACGGCGCGACCTGCCGCCACGTCCGCCGTGACTCGCGCGCTTTCTTTCCCGGCTCACCATCCACCACCCCGCGCTTCTTCCCCCCGGCCACCACATCTTCCCGCGCGCCCCTCACCGCTTGCGCCTCCGCGCTCCGCGCTTCCTTCTTTTCGTACCACCGCGCCTCCCCCGCACACCAAAGCACCTTCCCCCCTTTCACATCGTCCATCGCCGCATCAATCGGAAACCCCACCCGCACGATCGCGGCATACGACTGATCGGTGCACCCCGCCGCCGCGATCGCTCCCCTCTTCGTCTGCTTCACCGGCTCGAGCACGATGTGCAGCGCGTGCCGCGGCCTGGTCATGGCGACATACAACGCGCACAGGTCGTCGCGCAGCCGGCGCACCTGCTCCTGCTCGTATGCCGCCTGGAGCTGCGGGCTCAAGGCCCGCGTCTCCTTGTTCGTTCCGCGGAACACCGCACGCACCTCATCGGTCGTGTCGTCACGATCCACGTACACCGCCGTGCCGCCGCGGATCGTCCCCACGCATTTGCGCAGCTCCGGCAGCACCACCACGTCGAACTCCAACCCCTTCGCCTTGTGGATCGTCATCACCCGCACCTGGGCCTGCGATGGCTCCTCGACCTGCGCCGCGCGGACCGCCTCGATGAACGTCCGTGTCCGCACCATGCCCCCGGCCCCGGCCGCACCGCCCGCGGCTGCAAACTTGTCCGCCAGTTCGACAAGCTGCGTCAAGCGCAGCGCGCTCCGCGCCTCGCACGACGGGGCCAGCCGGCGCGTCCACTCGGCGATCACATCCGCATACCCGCGGGCAAACAGATCGAAGCGCACCGCCTGGGCCACCCGCGCGACATCGTTGCAGTCAATCGAACGCAGCCCGAGGATTGGCGCCAGCGGAGAGTTGAGCACGTGGAACGCGGCGGCGGTGTCGCCGGGGTGGTCGACGATCTTCAGCGCCGCCAGCACGACATCGACCGCCGGGTCGCCGACGATCGGCGTGCGGCCCTCGGCGCTGGCGTTCACGTTCAGTCGTTGCAGACAGTCAATGAGGCTCGTCGCAGAACGGTTCGTCGCCACCAACACACCGATCGACCGGCCGCCCACCGATGCGGCGATCTGAGCGATCCGCCGGGCGACGAAATCCTCATGGCTGCGCGGCAGCGCCTTCTCGTCCGCCTCGCCGATCACTTCGCCATCGTCATCGTCACAGTCATCATCGCCAATCGCGCTGCCATCGGACGAGGTGATGATCTCGACATAACCCGCATGGTCCCGCGCCGCCGTGTGCGGCTCGAAGCGGGCGGACCACTCAGTGGCGACGCCTTGGTGCGGGCAGTCGGGTTTCCAGGCGGCGCTGGTTCCCAGGCCGGTGAACAAACGGTTCACCGCGTCGAGCACCACCTGCGACGAACGGAAGCTCTGCGCCATCGCGACCTGTGCATCGTCGGGCAGCGGCAGGTCGCGCTCGATGCGGTCGAAGATCTCGGCCCGGCCGCCGCGCCAGCCGTAGATCGCCTGCTTGATGTCGCCGACGCAGAAGAAGGTCCGCGTCGCATCGGACACCGAAGTGACCTCCTCGGCGAACGGCCGGAGGATCGACCATTGATCGAAGCTGGTGTCCTGAAACTCATCGAGCAGCAGGTGCTGCACGGAGGCGTCGAGGCGGAAGCAGATTTCGGTCAGTAAATCTTCCCCGCGCCGCGGCAGCTCGCGGGCCAGCTTGTGCGGCAGGTCGGAGAAGAGCAGCAGCCGGCGCTGATCGCGGAGGCGGGTGTAGTGCTCATCGAAGCGGGCGAGCAGGTCGTAGGTGGCGACGGTCTGTGCGGCGAGGCGGTTGAGCAGCGCAGCGCGAGCGTGCAGGATGAGCGGCGTGAACACGGCCTGCTGATCGGCAGTGAGCGGCTTCTTGTAATAGGTCGGCGACGTCGGGTTCGCGACGATCGCGCCGCAGAGCCCGCCACTGAGAAAATCTTCCCACAGGCCGCGCTCGGCACAGGCGCGGGCTTTCTGGATTGCCTTGGCGAAGTTCTTGTCGGGCGCATTGGCGACGATGCGATCGAACTGTGCGATCGCCGCGGCGAGGTCTTCGCGGTTGAGCGGGTCGCCGGTTGTGAGCTGGTTCCAATGCTCGGCCCTGGTCTGGCGGAAGGTGTCGTACAGGCCGGCGACAATCTCATCGATCGCCTCGGTCACGCCGCGGGCGGCCGTGTCGTGGTGCAGCCGGCGAAGCAAATCGACGAGCACCTGCGTGTCATCGTCGCCGAGCATCGCCTCGATGGCCTCGGCGCGAACCCGCGCCGCCAGGGCATCGTCATCATCGACCACCTGCGGATTCGGCGGGATGCGCAGCTCGTGGCGGAACGTATTAGCGATCCGGCTGAAAAAACTGTCGATCGTCGAGACCGACACGCGGTGCAGCGACCGGCAGACGGCGACGAGCATCTCCTTCGCCCGCTTCGCGGTGATCGCCGGATCGTTCAGGCCGTCGGCGAGTTCCTTCGCCTGCCTCGCATCCGTCGCCGCCAGCGCGAGGCGTCGCAGGATGCGCTCGAGGATTTCACCGGCCGCCTTGCGCGTGAACGTGGTGGCGAGAATCGTTTCGGGCGGCGCGTGGCGGTGCAGCAGGTCGAGGTAACGGTTGCTCAATTGATAGGTCTTGCCCGACCCGGCGGAGGCGCGGATGACGACGTGCGGCCGATGGGTGATCGTGATGTCGGGGGTGGAGATTGCGACGGGCTACGTCCTCACGCGAAAGTACCCTTTGATGCAGCGAGTATCACGCACACAAATCTGAATGTGGCTCTCGGCATGAAAGCCGGCTCCATCATAAAGCGGGGCGCCTTCGACGAAGACGCCGCGGACCGTGGAAAAGGGCGCAAACGCACCGAGGTTGCGAAGCTCGTGAGCCGTCTCGATCACTGAACAGTCGAGGTTTCTAAGCAGCAGGTCGCCGCTCTTGCCAACCGAACGATTTCGCGGGAGGGGCATCCCGGTGACAGCGGCGGACTTCTCAAGGTGGGCAAACGCGTCTCGAACCAACGCGAGGAATTGAGCGTCGAGCAGATTCAGGCAGAGGCCCAGATCGATGATCGCCCCAACGACGGCGGGACGCCGGACGATCGCCCGCCGGTTTCGCTGCGGATACTTCTTTAGCAGGCGGGCGTAATCGAGTGCCCGCCGTGGATTCTGCTCCCAGAAGTAGACACCGTGACCCAGCCAATCGTAGTCGTTCTCGCTGGGCTTCAGATCGGCGCGGCCCGCGAAGACCTTCTCCGCCACGGATGCATCGCAACCGTGAAACCCCAACACAAAGGACGGTAGCACGTCGTACACAGATGTTATTCAACGATACGGTTTTGCCAGGCGTTTGCCTGATTTATCCACAATCCCCGCCTTAATCAGAAATGCCTTGGCGCTCTGCGGCGAAGAGAGAACCTTCGCGCTCACGCGTTTGGACATGCGCAGATGCTCGTCCACGATCGCCTTCGAGCCGGCCGCTTTGGAACGTCCGTTGTGATGCTTGGCCATGACCGGATTCTAGCGGGTCGCGTGGGGTTGATCCACCGCGACGATTACTGCATCCCCGCCGTCACCTCCCGCAGCACCTCTTCTCGTCCGCGATACTGCTCCATACACAGCGCGGTGAATTCATCGTCGAATCCACCGGCCTCGCGCGGCGGCCAGAAGCGGCCGGCACGGATCGCGCGGATTACCTCCTCCGCCTTGTCCATCGCGCCGCGAAGTTCGTCGGCACCCCACGGCGCTTTTTCGTAGCGCGCCTCATCGAGCTTCTTCGGCAGCAGCACGTAGCCGAGCTCGACGTCGCCGGTGATGCCCAGCGACTCGGCGAGCTTCAGGTAGAGCGGGAGCTGAAGGTCGCACCACTCTTTCGCGTCCTTCGGGCCGGTGCGGTGGGTCTTGTCGGGCGTCTGGCCCTTGTCGCCGGTCTTGTAGTCGAGGATGCGGTGGGCGCCGGACTCGTGGCGGTCGATGCGGTCGATGCGGCCGTGGACGGTGACGGCCGCGCCGTCGATGTCGAAGGTTGTCTGCGCCTTGACCTCGATGTGCTCGGCGACGACGCTCCAGCCCTCGCCCGGCTGCCGGGCCTGCCACGCCGCCAGTGAGCACAACCGGTCGCGCAGCTGAACGAGCTGCAAAGCCAGCGGCACCGGCGGGTGCGGGCCAAACGCTTTTTTCGCGATGGTGTCGAGCTGATCGCAGAAATACTCGCGCAGCTTCGCCACGTCATCGCAGCCGCGGAGCTCGCAGCCGCCGAACATGCGGAGCACCTCATGGGCCAGGTTGCCGAAGCGCAGGGCATCGAGCTCGACCGCGTCGTCGCTCAGTTCGTGCAGCCGCTCGACGTGCTTGAGGTAAAAGCGGTACGGGCAGTTGAGGTACGTGCGAAACGCGGTGACGTGCAGGGAGTCGATGGGCTTCGCCGGTGGCTTGGGCGCGGGGATGAGGAAGCGGTTGACGCCGATGGGCAGCAGCAGGTGGTGGGCGGTCGCGTCGCTGTGCGCCGGGTCCTTCGGATAGAAGCGGAGGATGCGGCGGGCCAGCTCGCCGCCATCTCCGCCCCCGGAGAGAAGCAAACGGCTGGGCTTGAGCGGTTCATCGTCCTGGCCGCGGCGGCCGGCGATGAGCGCGATGCTGTCGCGCGGCCTACTGCGGAGGATGGCGGTGAGGGCGGCGGCGTCGCGGGCATAGCGGCGGGTGTTACCCATGAGGCCGATCGCTTCGCGCAGCGTATTGGGGAGGAACGCATCGGCGCCGCCGCCTGCGGATGTTTGCGGGATGTGGTGCTCGTTAAACCCGGTGATGATGAGCGCGGGGGCATCGTCAAGTTGAAGCTCGAGCCAGCCGAGCAGCTCGATCGCGGGGCCGGCCGGCTCGCTGGCGGCGGGGGTTTCGACATCGGCGAGGCGCGAGAGCGTCAGGCGGATCGCATCGGGGAGGTTCACGCGCGGGGTGATCGCATCGTCGGGCGGCAGCGCGCTCTGCTCGCGCAGGGCGCCGGCGATGGCTTCGATGGCGCGGATGAGATCGGCATCGGCGGGTTGGCGGGGGTCGAGGGCGGCGCGGCCGTAGATCTGGTTGAGGATTGATGCGATCGCGGGGGACCAACGCGGGAGCGGGAGGAGACCCACCCACCGGAGTGGGTGGGCTTTGTTGGATGACGCACCTGCTTCGGTGGTCCGCACAGCGGACTCGACGAGGGCGAGGACTTCGTCGTGGATGGCGTTGAGCTGCGCGGCTGCGTCGCCATTGCCCAACCACTGGCCGACGGTGCGGGCGAGCAGGTGCTCGCCGATGTATTTATCGAGGAGCGTGAGCCAGCGGGAGATCGCGGCGGTCGAGCCGGGGTCGATCCCGTGCAGCCAGGCGTCGATGTCGGGGTGCCGCAGCAGCGATGCGAAATCGTCGAGGCGTTGGCGCGAAAGGAACTCGGCGAGGGCGGCGAGCAGCGTGGCGGGCCGCGACTGCGCGACGGGGCGGCCGACGGGTGCGTGAGCGGCGTGACCGGCGAGGTCGAGCGTGCGGTGCAGGAGCGGCGTCATCGTCTCGTCGCCGACGCCGAGGGTGATCTCGTCGGGAGCGTGCTGGTCGTCAAACGAGTCGATGAGGCGCAGCGCCTCCATCGCCTGGTCGCGCGGGCGGTCGGTGATATGAATGATTGACTCGGGGACGTCAAGCGGTCGGTCGCACCACGCCGCCGGCACGACGCAGCCGAGGTCGTCGAAGGCCTCGGCGTCACTGCGCGGCGCGTGGATGAGCGCGGTGACGCGATCGCTTACCAGATGCAGCATGGCGCGGGCGGTGCGCGGCAGGTCGGCGGCGGCGATCAGGACGACGTCGCTTTCGCTGCGGCACGATCGCGCTGCGATGGCGGCGGCGCGGGCGGCGTGGCGGTCAATCAGGCCGCGCTCGCGTAGTTGTTCTTCGTAATCCTGCTGAAGTTGAGCGAGCGCCTGCCAGCGCTGCTCCTCGGTGAACTCGACCTGCTTGCGGCCGTGGACGATGACATCGGCGATGGAGACGAGTTCGCCGGCCAGGTCCTCGTGCAGCTTGTCGAGCTCGCGGCTCAGGCCGAGCCAGCCGAGGAGGTCGGCATCATCGGGCGGCTGCGGGACGATGTGGGCGAGCAGATTGCGGTCGGCATCGCGCAGCGACGCGAGGCGGGCGAGCAGCGCGGTGAGCGGGTCGGCGACGGGGGCGACCGATTGATAAAGCAGTTCGGGGAGGGCGCCGGTGGTGATGATGCGCGGCGGCGCGAAGACGCAAGCGGGGTGGGCGAGCAGTTCGAGGAGGCGGCGGCCGGCGCGGGCGCCGGGGAGAACGACGGTGACGCGGGACATGTCGCAGCCGGTGGCGGTGTCGTATCGCGCGCGCAGCCACGCCGCCGCCCGCGGGAGGCACGGGCCATCGTCGCCGAGGAAGACGCGGTCGATGGGCATGGGTGGATTATGGCAGAAGGGTAGCCAGTCGGCAGGCGGCAGTCGGCAGTCGGCAGGAGCAATCAGTCGAAGCGTGAGGTTGCGACGAGAGCGCAAGCGCGAGTGGCTGCACGCAGGATGACGACGACAACGACGATGCGCCTTTCTCTCCCCTAGGCCCTTGGCCCTAATCCCTAGGCCCTTCTCCCCCCGCCCTGCTATTCTTCCCGCATGAGCACCAACCTTGAAGAACGGATCGCCCAGTGGGAGAAGATGACGCGCGAGGCGCCGGATGACATGAGCTGGTTCAGCCTCGGCGGCGCGTACCGCGAGGCGGGCCGACTGGAGGACGCAGACAAGGCGCTGGCGAAGTCGATCGAGCTGAACGCGGGGATGTCGCGGGCTTATCAGCTTCGCGCCCAGGTGCTGATCCAGCTCGGGCACGAGGCGCAGGCGGCGGAGGTGCTCACCATCGGGTACGTGAAGGCGGCCGAGCGCGGGGATGTGATGCCGCAGCGGGCGATGGAGTCGCTGCTCGTGAAGCTCGGCCAGCCGGTGCCGAAGGTGATCAAGGCGGCGGCCGCGGCGCCCGCGATCGATCCGAACGACCCGAACGCCATCATCGACAAACGCTCCGGCCGGCCCGGCACCCGGCTGCCCGATGCCCCCATGCGCGGCCCGCTGGGTAAATACATCCTTGCCAACTACTCGCAGCAGACCTGGCGCGAATGGATCGGGCAGGGCACGAAAGTGATCAACGAGCTGCGCCTCGACTTCAGCCGGCCGGACCATCAGAAGGTGTACGAGCAGCAGATGCTGGAATGGCTGGGCATCACGATGGAAGATGTCGAGCGCGAGATGGGGGCGTGAAGGGAGCGGGGAATTCAGGGTCCCTCAAGAGTTACCACGAAGGCACGAAGACACGAAGTTGAGAAGCATGAAGCGGAGCACGCTGCCTGCGTCGTCGCCGTCTAATTCTGATCATTGTGGTGCTTTTCGCGGCCCTGATTTCGTATGCTGCGATCTACATCTGACTGCGCACCGAAAAGCATTTCGTTCATGACGCCGTCTTTTATACCGACGATGGCGGCAATCATGTCCGTTCCGATTGGATCCGTCTTGGCGAGGGGCGCGGGGGCCGTCTTGGATTCGAGATTGCGGGCATCATGTTCTTTCCGTGTCGCGCGGTCGAATCGTTGTACTGGCGAAGCCGCCCCGTTGATCCGCATTGATCCAACCATGAGAATGCCGCTCTTATCCGCGTCATCCGCGTCATCCGCGGTTCTTTCCCTCTCCCCCGCCACTTCTTTGTAACTTCACCCCCCTTCGCACGTCTTACTTGCGAGTCCTCCCGTTATGCTGATTCTCAAAGGGGGCTGCTCATGCTTTCCGCGAAGCGATGCCTGCTGCCGGCCGTGTCGATCTGCATCGTCATCGGTTTCGCCGGTGCGGCCCGCGCCGATGAGTCGCAGAAGGTGTTCGATGACCTCTTCGGCGCCAAGGTGAAAGCCGCGGCCGCCTCCGCCGACCGCGCCGATGATCTTGCCGTCGCGCAGGAGCTGCTCAAATCCGGCGACCTCGTGCTCCAGCAGCCCAAGCTCCTCGCCCTGCTCTGCGACCACGCCTACGACCTTACCAAAAAAGACGCCGCCGGCTTCGCCACCGCCATCGACGCGATGACGCTGCTCGCGAAGCACGTCCCCGAGCGCGGCGCCGAAGCCGCCGAGAAGATCATGGATATCAGCCAGCGGCAGTTCAACGCCGCGAAGACCGATGAGAAAGCCGCCGCCGGCGAAGCGCTCATCGACGCCCTGCTCGCCCACGCCGATGCCCAGATGAAAGCCAAGGCCTTCTCCGACGCGGCCGGCAGCTACCGCAGGGCCCTGAGCACCGCCCGGCTGATCAAGTCCGCACGCCACGACGCGATCAAGACCACCCTCGACGAGGCCGTCGAGCGCGAGATGCTCGCCGCGAAGCTCACGAAGCTCCAGGCCGACCTCGCCGCCAAGCCGAACGACCCCGCCGCCCCGCGCGAGCTGATCCTGCTCAACATCATCGAGCTCGACGACCCCGTCGAAGCGTCCACCTTCATCGCGGTCGCCAAAGACGAGACGCTCTCCAAGCGCGTGCTGCTCGCCGGCAAGCCGCTCACCGACATCAAGGACGCCGACGCCCTCGACCTCGGCGAGTGGTACCGCGGCCTCGCCGATCAAACCGCCGCCCCGCTCGCCAAGCGGAAGATGCTGACCCGCTCGTCGACCTACCTCAAGCATTACCTCGCGCTCAAGACCACCACCGACCTGACCACGACAAAAGCCCAACTCATGGCGAGCGCGGTGACGGCCGTGCTCGACAAGCTCGGCGGCCCCGTCGAAGTCAGCATCCCGCAGCCGGCCGCGACCGTCGCCGCCGTCGCGCCGACGACCGGCAACGACGCGCCCCTGACCGATCTCTCCGCCTTCAAGCCCATCGCCACCTTCACCGCCCCCGACCAGTCTGCAGGCCTCGAAGTCGTCGAGATCGCCGGCGAGTCCGCGTACTCCACCGGCACCATGGCGGGCAAGCCCGCGCTGGTCATGGAAGGCATTCACTTCGGCCTCAAACTCGACGACGCCATCGCCAGGGACATCGCCCCCGACACCGACCGCTGGTTCCTCCGCTTCACCGTGCTCGACCGCATGGCCGGCTACATCGGCGCCGGCTACGACGGCCAGAAGTTCACCTTCCCCAATAACGGCGACGGCACCTTCACCCAGACCCCTTGGCACCAGATACGCGGCACCGGGCAGTGGGTCACCGTCGACCTCGAGCTCCCGCAGGCCCGCTTCAACAACCGCATGCAGAAGGACACCGACCTCCGCGTCATCATCGGCGCCAACATGAAGCCGGCCTACATCCACAAGGTCGAGCTCTTCCGCATCAAGCTCCCGCCGCGCGCCGACCGCGTCCTCAAGCCCGGCCAGTCGGTCGATCTGCTCAAGCTCATCGCCCCGTCGATCGATGCGCTGCACGGCTCGTGGGAGCTCACCGCTGATGGCCTGCGCTGCAAGCCGACCGTCTTCGCCCGCACCGGCATCCCGCTCAATGTCACCGGCAGCTACGAGATGAAGGTGGAGTTCGCCCGCACCGGCGGCAGGGAGTCGGTCAATATTGTGCTGCCCATCGGCGACCACCACGTGGCGCTTGTGCTGGACGGCTACGCCGGGCGGGGCTTCGCCAGCGGCCTCGAAACCATCAACGGCAAGCTCGCCGTCGACAACGCCACCGCCGCCACCGGCCCGCGACTCACCAACGACAAGCCGCACACCGCCGACGTGCGCGTGAAGGTCGCCGAAAGCGGCCAGGGCGAGATCGAAGTCGATCTCGACGGCCAGTCGCTGGTCCGCTGGAGCGGCCCGCTCGCCCTGTTCACCGGCTCCGCCTGGCGCATGCCGGAGCCGACGCGCCTCGGCTTCGGGGCCTTCAACGTCGGTGCCCACATCAAGTCCGCGAAGCTCAAGCTGATCGACGGCGAGGCTTTGTTCCTCACCTCCGGCGCAACCATTAAGAGCGCGCTCCTCAACGGCGGCGCCGGCGGCATCGACAACCCCCCGGCCGACAGCGTGCCGCTCGCCTCGCTCAATGAAAAAGTCGAATTCGCCGCCGCCTTCGGAAAACCCACCCGGATGGGCAACATGCGATTCATCCGCATGAGTGGCACCGACCTCCAGAACTCACTCGCCATCATGCCCGCCCCCGACAAGCCCGCCCACCTCTCCTACGACATCGCCGGCAAGTACCGCACCTTCATCGGGGCCATCGGCATCAACGACGTCGCCAAGGAACCCGCCTCCGACCTCACCTTCTCGATCGTCGGCGACGGCAAGGAACTCTGGAAGTCGCAGCCCACCCGCAACCGCGCGAAGGTCCAGCCGTTCCAGGTCGATGTCACCGGGGTGAAAAAACTCGAACTCTTCGTCGCATGCTCCGGCAAGAACGCGTACTGCAACAGCCTGTGGGTCGAGCCGATGCTGTACACGAAAGCGGTGAAGCTCAACGAGCTGAACAAGAGCGGTCCGGGCGCGGGGAAGGGGTTTTTTGGGCTGCCGACGGAGTAGGTGGCTCCGGCTCCTTCACCAGATTCTCGCTCCACGCTTGCGTCTTCGCCCACCCCCGACCACAACCCGAACAATTTTTCCACATTTCTCAAGTTAGGTATTGCATCCCTCCGATCAATCGGTACCGTACACCAACCGAACCACTGGTTCGGGGGCGACGCGACCGACCGTCCCTTTTGACGCCACTTCAACCGGAGGCCATCATGGTGATCGCAGCAGAACTCGAACCGAAGTCCACCGTGTCCGGCAACGGACGCTCCCCCCGCAGCAAGGGCACCGACATGGCCAAATCACGCGGCGACTCCACCGTCGAACCCGTCAAGTCCTCGGCCCGCGAGATCGACCCCGGCCGGGCTCAGGCTCTTGAACGGGCCGTCACCCAGATCGAGAAAGCCTTCGGCAAGGGCTCGATCATGCGCCTCGACGATGACCCCTCCATGGTCATCCCCGGCATCTCCACCGGGTCGATCAGCCTCGACATCGCCTTGGGCGGCAACGGCATCCCCCGCGGACGCATCGTCGAGGTCTTCGGCCCCGAGTCCTCCGGCAAGACCACCCTCACCCTCCACGTCATCGCCAGCGCCCAGAAGGCCGGCGGCGTCGCCGCCTTCGTCGACGCCGAGCACGCCCTCGACCCCTCCTGGGCACGCCGCCTGGGCGTCAACCTCGAAGACCTGCTGGTGTCGCAGCCCGACACCGGCGAGCAGGCCCTGGAGATCGTCGAGCTCCTCGTGCGATCCAACGCCGTCGACGTCATCGTCGTCGACTCCGTCGCCGCCCTCATCCCCCGCGCCGAGATCGAGGGCGAGATGGGCGAGGCCCAGATGGGTCTACAGGCCCGCCTCATGAGCCAGGCCATGCGCAAGCTCACCGGCGCCATCAGCAAGAGCAAGTGCACCGTCATCTTCATCAACCAGATCCGCGAGAAGATCGGCGTGATGTTCGGCAACCCCGAGACGACGCCCGGCGGCAAGGCCCTGAAGTTCTACGCCTCTGTCCGCATCGACATCCGCCGCACCGCCACCATCAAGGAAGGCGACGTCGCGGTCGGCAACCGCACCCGCGCCAAGGTCGTCAAGAACAAGATCGCGCCCCCCTTCCGCCAGGCCGAGTTCGACATCATGTTCGACGAAGGCATCAGCGCCTCCGGCGACCTCTTGGACCTCGCCGCCGAGGCCGGCGTCATCGAAAAATCCGGCGCCTGGTTCAGCTACGGCTCCGTCCGTCTCGGCCAGGGCCGCGAGAACGTCAAGACCTTCCTCCGCGAGAACCCCGACCTCTTCGACGAGGTCCGCGCCAAGGTCCTCGAAAACAAGGGCGTCATGACCAAACTCACCACCCCCGCCGCCGCCGAGGAGGAAGTCACCGGCGAAGCGGAGTGATGGACGACAGCATATGCTTCAATACCGTCTGCTCCTGAAGACGCAAGCGTCCCCTCAACGCTTGCGTCTTCGCCTTTTACCGCCCGCCTTTACGCCATCCGCCACCGACGGCTTCATCCACGCGCCACATCAGACGCCCCACACTCACGCTTGCACCTCCGCGCGCCCGCGCCTGTAACCGTTCTGTCACGCGGGCATTGCACGCCGGATCTCATTCGTAACATGCGGTGCCCCTCGGAGCTCCCCATGCGCTCGCTCATCACCCTGATCCTCCTGGCGTCCCTCTCCACCTCCACCCTCGCAGCCGATGCGAAGCCCGCGACCGTCAAGGTCGCCGCCATTCAGTTCATCTCCGACTTCGCCAACCCCATCGCCAACCGCAAGGGGCTCGAGCCGCTGATCCGCGAGGCGGCGAAGAACGGCGCGAAGATGGTCGTGCTGCCGGAGACGGCGATCACCGGGTACATGCCCATCGATCTCAAGCGCACCTGGCAGGTCGATGCCCGCGAACTCACCAAGGGCCTCGCCGGCGTTTCGCCCAAGGACGCCGCCGAGACGGTGCCCGGCGATTCCACCCGCGCCTTCAGCAAGCTCGCGAAAGAGCTCGGCATCTATCTCACCATTCCAATCCTCGAAGTCGACCGCAAATCGGGCGAATACTTCAACACGATCGTCCTCGCCGGCCCCGACGGCGAACAACTGCTGCACTACCGCAAGCTCAACCCCTGGCCCTGGGCCGAGTGCGGCTGGGCGACGAAGGGCGACCGCGGCCACCAGTACGTCGACACCCCCTTCGGCCGGCTCGGCCTGCTCATCTGCTTCGACATCAACTTCGAGCCGCCCACGCTCAAGCTAAAGAAGGTCGACCACCTGCTCTACTGCATCGCGTGGGTCGACGACGCCGATTCGACGTGGTTCACCAGGCACCTCCCCAACATCGCGCGGGAAAACAACATCAACATCATCGGGGCGAACTGGTCCGTCCCCGCCGTCCCCGAGAAGCCGCAGTGGCACGGCTACGGCAAGAGCCTCATCATCGACCGCACCGGCAAGGTGCTGGCGAAGGTGAAAAGCGACATCGGCAACGAGATCATCTATGCGGAGCTGGCGGTGCCGGCGGAGTGAACGCTGTGGACGGTGCCACGGGTCGGCTCGGCGACCCGTGCGTCTGACGGTGACTTCACGGGTCGCAGAGCCGACCCATGGCACCGGTGCAATCACGTTCAGCCTATCGAGCGCGGCGTTTGATTCATTCGGCAGCACCACCCTGCCGGGATGGTGCTGCAAGCGCGGCGCACGCGTTATCATTTCTCCTGTCCCTCTTGAGGAGATCACTCATGCGTCATGCCGCGCGATGGTTTGCCGTGATCATGTTGGCACTGGCGGTCGCCTCGCCGCCGGCCGCGGCGGAGACGCCCGCGCCGCTGCACATCCACCTGCTCTCCGGCTCCACCGAGTACAAATCCGAAGCGATGCTCAAGGCGCTGAAGGAGACGCTGGAGAAGCGATACCACGTGACGGTGACGATGTCGCTGGCGAAGGACAGAGGCAAGGAACTGCCGAACGTAAAGCAGCTTCAAGAGGCGAACCTGCTGATCGTGTTCACGCGCCGCCTTGAGCTGCCGGCCGAGCAGTTGGCGCACGTGAAGAAGTATCTCGCATCCGAGAAGCCGGTGATCGGCCTGCGCACAGCGAGCCATGCGTTCGACAACGAGACCAACGCGGTGCTCGACAAGCAGGTGTTCGGGGGCGACTACAAGGGCCACGGCGGCGACGACCCGGTGAAAGTGAGCGTGCCGGAGAAGGCGAAGGAGCACCCGGTCATGAAAGGAGTCGGCGCGTTCGACTCCGGCCGCATGTACAACCAGGGCACGCTGGCGAAGACGGCCACAATCCTTCAGATCGGCGAGGATGAGAAATCAAAGCAGACGTCGCCGGTGACGTGGGTGAATGAGGCGAACGGCCGGCGGGCGTTTTACACGTCGCTGGCGATCCCGGGGACGTTTGAGAACGAGCATTTTCAGCGGATGCTGATGAACGCAATCTGGTGGGTGTCGCAGCGGGATGAAGCGAAGTTCAGGCGGGCGGAAAAGCCCGCGACGGGGAACGCTAAACCGCAAGTGGTGGTGGCGACGGGGAAGAGGTGGAAGTCGTTATTCAATGGGAAGGATCTGACGGGGTGGAAGCCCATCGGGACCGCGGTGTGGAAGGTCGAGGGCGGCGTCATTGTCGGTGGGCAGGACGGCGATCCGAAACGGGCAGGGCTGCTCGCCACCACCGACGAGTTCAAGGACTTCGAGTTGACCCTCGAGTTCATGATCGACGAGCACGGCAAATACAACAGCGGCGTCTACCTCCGCAACACCCCGGCCCCCGGAAGCAGCGGCGGCCGCACCGGTTATCAGATCAACATCGGCCGCGGCGTCGCCGGTGAATACTGCGGCGGCCTCTTCCTCAACGACTGGCTCGCCAAGGGCGATGAGAAAGACGAAGTCCGTAAGCCCAAGGAGTGGAACGCGCTCCGCATCGTCGCGAAGGCGGGCCACATCATCGTCGACCTCAACGGCAAGAACATCGTCGATTACAAAGACGAGAAGCCCGACGCGAAGCTCGTGCAGAAGGGCGTGCTCGCGTTTCAGACCTACGGGGCGGAAGGACACGCGGGGTGGGTGAAGTTTCGGGAGATCAAGATTCGGCAGTTGGAATGACGAGAAACCACCCCACTCATCAATCAAGTACCCGGCGGACGGTCAGGAGCGGAATGTAGAGATGGTCTGGACGATCGAGCATTTCAATGAATCCGTATTTCAGATAGAAACCCTTCGCCGCATCGTCGATCGCCCACACCTCGACGGCATGCATCGCGATTGAGTCCGCCGCGAGCACGATCCGATGCAGCGCATCCATGAGAAGAAACTCGCCAAGCCGCTGACCGCGTGACCTCAAGTCAACGGCCAACCTTCCGAGATGAGCCACGGGAATCGGGTATCTCGGCAGACGTTTGCGATGAGTCTCCGGAATGACGGCGGGCGCGACTGCCCCGGACGCCAACGAGTAATACCCTTCGACGTGACCGCCCGCGCGCCCCGTCGCGACGTACGTCTGACTCACGCCCAAGGCCTGATTCTGGCCCGCGTAGCGGGAAAGAAAGTCATTGAGAGAAGGGTGCCCGCAGTCGAAACCCGCGCGGTCGTGATTGCGGCCGAGCTTCTCGACAATCCATCGAGTGGAATCCCGTTCAGCCACGCTGTTGCTTAAATCGCTTCGCCGCACGCATCAGCGCGGCGTTGGGCTTCGGCGGACGATCGAGCATCTTCAGGAACATCTCACTATCCCGATCGGAAACATGCGTGATTCGTGCTTCGTCCAAGGCAGCGCGTGCGGATTGCACAAGCGCCGACACGGCAAACTCCGAAACCGACTTGCCCACACTGGTGGCCGCCCTTTCGATCAGATGCTTATGTCCGGGCTGAAGCCGGAAGTTGAGCCTTGCGCTCTGCTTGTTGACGGCCATAAAAGACCCCTTGCTCTCATTCTATCCTTATGTACGTCAATTTGCCACCGCTCACACCGTGACCTGCGCCAGCTCCCTTCTACGAAAGAAGAGCCAGGCAACTAACAGGCAGAAGCCCGTAGCAATCAGCCCCACATTCAGAAAGCTTTCGCCGACGAGTTCCAAGCTGACCATGCGTCCGTCAGCGAGAAGCGGCGTTGGGTTGTAGTAACCGAATGAAGGCGCGATGAGCAGTACCACATTGCCAATCAGCACGATGATGAGCTTGATGATTCCCCAGACGTCACCAGACGTGATGCCGACCCAAATGCCCCGAAGAATGGCGATCAAGACGTCCCACTTGCTGAGGTCTTTCACACTGAACGGGGCGTACGAGTCGACCGACTCCGCGATGTATGCGCGGAGCACAATTAGGCAGTAGAAGGCTAGGGCGGTGAAGCAGGCCATGGGGAAGCCGAGGAAGGTACTTGCGGCGATGCTGAACATCGCCAGAAAACTAAGCCGGACCCAGTGCACCGCCATCGCGCGCACCAGGTTTCCCTCGAAGGTGCCCGCGGTGTAGAGCAGCTCGATGTCCTGATACGGATCGAAAATGATCTTCGCGTTGTGCGTGCGGTTGGGGTCGGCGGCGTTGGCGTTGGCGATGGAGACGACGACCCGGCCGTCGGGCTCGATCAGGTGCAGCGGGATCGGCAGCTCGCGCACGGTGTCGTTGGGCATCGCGGCCAGCGGCGAGGCCTGCCCGCCGACGCGCATCGCCATGTGGATCATGCGGTCGGGCGCCTCGGTCGAATGCTTCGGCTTAAGGCGCAGGCGAAGCGCCCCGGCCGGCGGCGCGAGCTCGTCGATCTCCCGGGCGGTGCGCTCGGCTTCCTCCGCGCGGTTCTCCTTCATCAACTGCTCGTACTGCCCGATGAGGTCGCGGCGCTTCGTCGCCCACGCCTCGAAATCGTCGCGGAGCTGCTTGAACCCCTCGAAGACGTAGGTGCGGTGCCGCAGCGGCTCGATGGTATGCCAGCGGGCGATCGCCTTGCCGCGGAGCTCGCTGACCGACTGCTCGTCGAGGTCTTCGAGGCGCTCGGGCAGCGTGCCGGGGAACTGCCGCTTGAGCTCATCGAACTCGCCCTGCACAAGGGCTTGAAGATTGGTTTCGCTGCCGGGCACCGGATAGGCGGTGACGCGGGCGGCGAGCACATCGTTCTCGGTGATGGTCTTGTAGCGCAGCGCTTCCAAGGTGAGCGGATCGGGCAGCGGCTCGGCGGCGAGCGAGCGCCCGCCCAGCCAGACGCCGACGCCGACGATCGCGCAGAGCACGAGGTTGAGCAGCGCAAACCCGAGCCACTTGCCGAAGAGATATTGAAACCGGCCGACGGGCTTCGACGCGATCATGAAAAGCTGGTGCCGGGTGAGGTCGTAGCTGATCGTGTAGCACGCGAGCACGATGGTCATGATGCTCAAGAGGAATGCAGAGAGGGCGAGCGACCACTTGAGGTAGAAGGCCACGCGGTAATCGAGTCGCTCGGCGGCGTCCATCCAGCCGGGCAGCAGCATGATCATGAGGACGACGGCGGCGATGACGACCTTTACGACGTGCAGGCGGGCGGCCTGAAGGATGACGGAGCGGGCGATGCCGATGACGGGGTGCCCACCGGAGGCGATGGCGGTGATGAGCCAGACGCCGGACAGTCCGATGGCGACGAGCGACCAGATGCCGAAGAGGTTGATGGCCCACTGCGTCCGGCCGGAGACGAGGAAGAGGAACGCGGCGAGCCAGACGATGTTGCTGATGATGAGGTACGCGAGCTGCGTGCGGAACCAGCGGCGGTCGCGGCGGAGGTAGAGGCCGTAGTAACACCAGATGGAGGCGATCGCGATGGTGGCGATGTCCACGGCCCGGGCAGCATCGGGGAGGGCGCGCCAGGCGAGCACGAAGCGCACTACAAGGCCGACACCGAGGAGTGCGAGGAGGACGATCAGCCATTTGAGCCAGGGATGTTTTTGCACTGCGGTTGTCTGCTTCCCCTCCCTCTTAGGGAGGGGTTAGGAGAGGGTCGCGTAAACCACTATCTGTGGCGCGCGGATGTTCGTTTACTCAGGTTCTTATTAGGAAAGCAGGAAAAAGAGGAAATAAGGAAACGATCGGGAGACTTGAACAACTCGATCCATTTTGTCTTTTCCTCATTTCCTTCTATTCCTGCTTTCCTAAAAGAAACCGAGTCGTCCAAACTACCGCGCGCTCCGGGTACGCGGTAGGTTGGCGAGCCGACCCTCCCGCGGCCCCTCCCTAGGAGGGAGGGGAGTCGGACGCATCCGCTCGCTTACGCTTCGCGGCTCGGATCAGTCATGCGGCTCTGATCATTTCAGTTCATCCTCCGGTACATCATCGATGGCTTTGAGGAATGAAGCATCGGGCTTCTCACCGGTCTTCGCGGTGGGCGGCGGCGGCTTGGGCGCGTCGATCGGCGGGAGTTCGAAGTCGTCGTCATCGGCGGAGAGGCCGTGCAGGAGGCCGAGGCCGGATTCGCCGGATTCCTTCGACACGAGCTTCGGCGGCGGCTCCGGCGGCGCTGGTTTCGGCTCGGGTTTCGCTGGAGGAGCGGAAGACACGAAAGCGGCGGGCGGCGGCGCGGGAGGCGACGGCGGCGCCGGTTGATTCGCGGCCGGCGGCGGGGATGCGGATTTCGAAGGGGCTGGTGCGGGCACTGTTGGTGATGGCGTCGCGCGCGGCGGCGGGGGCGGCGCGGCGGACGGTTTTGGCTTTGAAATCGGCGTCGATGGCGCGACGAGGCCGGCGAGGACGGAGAGGTCAGCTTCGGGTTCGTCGGGTTTGCCGTTCGATTGACCGGCGCGGGGTGATGGTTCTGGTTCGCCGCTGAGCTTCGAGAGAATGCTCGCGTCGACTTGTGGCTCGGGGGCGGACCCACCCACGGGAGTGGGTGGGCTTTGGCGTGATGATGGTGGCGTTGACGATGATGGTGGCGTTGACGATGCTGATGGTGTCGATGATCGTGTTAGTGATGAAACTTCGGGCTTGCTGCCTTGCGTCAGCTCATTGAGCAGCGCGGCGCTCTCGGCATCCTCGGGCATGTGGCCGCCGCGTTCGTCGGCTTCGAGGAGGAAGCCGGCGATGTCGCCGCCTGATTTCGCGCCGCTGGTGGCCGAGCCCCGGCTGCGCTCGCGCTCGACGAGCTCGAGGAACTTTTTCTCCAGCGTCTGACGGCGGTTGCTGACGCTGGCGATGTGCTTGCCGCGGCGGGCGAGGACTTCCTCGATCTGCTGAATGGTTTCATCGTCGAGCTGCGAGGTCTCGATGTTGGTGACGTCGCGCTGCACCAGCAGCTCGTCGATGGTTCCTTCTTCCACGACGCGCCCGCCGAACATGATGGTGACGCGGTCGCAGACATCCTCGACGTCAGCGAGCAGATGGGAGCAGAGCAGGATGGTGATGCCGCGTTCCTTGAGCCTGAGCATGAGGTCCTTCATCTGGCGGGTGCCGATGGGGTCCATGCCGGTGGTGGGCTCGTCGAGGATGAGGAGCTGCGGCTGGTTGATCAGGGCCTGGGCGAGGCCGATGCGGCGCTGCATGCCCTTGGAGTATTCGCCGACGGGCCGGTGCTGGGCGGCGTCGAGGCCGACCATTTCGAGGAGCATGTCGATGCGTTTGTTGCGGGTGTGGCGCGGGAGGTGGAAGAGCCGGCCGTAGTAATCGAGCGTCTCGCGCGCGTTCAGGAAGCGGTAGAGGTATGACTCTTCGGGGAGGTAGCCGATGAGTTCCTTGGTCGCGACATCTTCGGGGCGTTTGCCGAACACGGCGATGCGGCCGGCGGTCGGGTGCAGCAGGCCGAGGATGAGCTTGATGGTGGTGGACTTGCCCGAGCCGTTGGGCCCGAGCAGGCCGAACACTTCGCCCCGGCGGACGTCGAGGTTCACATCCTGCACAGCCTTGACGCGCGGCCGCATCCAGAAGTCGCGGAAAGTTTTGGTGACGCCGGCGCACTTGATGACGATGTCGGAGGAGGAGACGGCGGCGGCAGACGTGTTGGTGCCGGGGAGTGTGGTCATACGGAACTCCAATCGAGCATCGCCATCCTATTGAAGTTCGATCGCGAAACCGAACCGGCAGGATAGGCCACCGAGACACCGAGGGCACCGAGCAAGGCAGGGACAATGGATTGATCGCTGTGGCGCGCCGTGCAGTAATGGCCCATTCTGATTCTCAACTTTTTCGCGAAGTCTTCTCGGTGTCCTCGGTGTCTCGGTGGCCAATCCATCGGTCGTGGCTCACCGCCCCGGGTTGTTCTGCTGGTCCTGAAGCGTCTTCTGCCGTTCGATCTCGCGCTTCTTCTGGAGTTCGGGGTCGCGGCTGAGCAGCAGCTCCATCTGGCTGGGCGGGAACATGAACGTCTCGAAATCGGGATTGGTGAAGATGCGCTCCTTGATCGCGGCCCACTGTCGGTTGAGGAAGATGCGCGGGTTGGCGTCGTAATCGGCCTTGAGTTTCACGAACGTCGCCGCCTCGCGCCGCGCCTTCGTCGCCACATCATTCTGGAACGCCTCGGCCTCGCTGATGGCGCTGGCGACTTCGCCGCTGAGGATCGTGACGCTGCCGTCGGCGCCGGCGATGGTCTTGTCGATGAACGCCTTCGAGAAGGCGGCCTCGAGCTTCGCGACCTCGTCGGCGTTGTTCGCTTCCACCGCGATCTCGTAACGCTTGACCAGTTCCCATAGCGCCTCGTGCGCTTCGCCGGCCGCGCCGCCGAGGATCTCGGCGCGCAGCTTGCGGGCCCTGGCGATCGAGTCGGCGTTTTCGTTTTCGGCCGTGATCACGCCCTGGTAAGCGGCCCGGACCGAGAGCGGCATCGAGGTATCCATCGCCCGCACCTCGCGGATGAGGATGCCCGACCCGCCCGTGCCCGCCGTGCCAACGGCGCCGTCGGCGCGCTTGCCCATGCGGTCGAGCGTTGCCTGGGCGTGGGCCATCGCCTCGGCTTCAACAAGGTTGGTGCGCCGGCGGATGATGTCATCAGCCGAGACGCGCGACACCGCCGCCACGATCCCCTGCTCCACCGCCGACTTCACCATCAGCTCCGCCTCGTTCATCATGCGATCCGAGTCGGTGATCGTCGCATCGGCGAGCGTTCGCACGAACGCCACCGGGTCGCGCACCGCATACTTCACCGACCAGCGGGCGTGAACAATGTTGGCGTCGCCGGTGACCAGCGAGCCCTGCAATTCAGGATTGAGCGGGCCGGCGCTGGCGGCGAGCTCGTCTTCGGTCTGCGTCTTCTTTCCGCGGGCGAACCAGAACTCTTCGGACAACTCGAACTGGCGCTCGTTGACCGGGATGCGGATGATCTGATCGATGGGGAACGGCATCGCGAAGTGCAGCTTGCCGGACTGCACGGTCTGCTCGTCGGCGGTGGAGCCGACGATCTGGCCGAAGCGGAGCACAATCGCGACCTCGCCGCTGCGGACGAAGAAGATGCCGCTGCACAGGTAGATGATGACGAGGGCGACCATCACCAGCTTGAGGATGAAGAAGCTGACGCGCAGCGAATCCGCCAGCGAACGCTGCCCGGGGTCGAGCGGCTCCTCGTGGTGGTGATGATCGTGATCATCCGCGTCGTGGTGGTGGTGATGCTCGAATGGGTTGAAGGCTTTGGCCATGGCGGGTCTCCGATTCCCCTCCCTCCCAGGGAGGGGTTAGGGGAGGGTCGGCCTCAAAACTTTCCTGCGGTCACAATGTTGGCGCGATTCACTTCAATTTGTCTTCAATCACATTCATCCGGCGGTCACTGTCTGTTGTTGACGCGACCCTCCCCCCGCCCCTCCCTGGGAGGGAGGGGAGTGAGCCACCGTCACGGCGTCGCCGGCTTCAGCGGCGGCCGCACGTCGCTGCCCGGCTCGCGCACCAGCAAACGGAACGGGCTGTATTCATCCACTTTGTTCGCGTCGATCACGAACGTCGTGTTGACCTTCAGGATGCGCTCGAGCGCCTCCATCTGGCGGAGGTAGATCGCGAACTGCTCGTCCTGCGCGAAGACCTTGTACTCGGCGGCGGCCTGCGTGATGCCGCGGGTGCGGATCTCCTCGGCGTGCTTGTTGGCGAAGGAGAGGATGCTCTTGCGGATCGAATTGGCGTCGCTGACGATGGCGTTGGCCTGGGCGGTGCCGCGGGTGCGGACGCTGGCGGCGCGGTTCTCGCGCTCGGTCTTCATGCGGTCGAACACCTTCGCCGTCACCGTCTCGGGCAGCACGATCCGGCGGACGCCGACGTGCTCGGCGACGATGCCGTAATCCAGCCGTTTGAGCTGCTCGACGACGGTGCCCAGCATGTCGGCCTCGACGTCGTCGAGCTTGAGCTTGGTCGGGTCGATGTTGACCAGCTCGTTGAAGCGGACGGTGCCGACCTTGCTGCCGACGCCCTGGAGCAGGCCGATGAGCCGGTCCTTCGCCGCCGCCTCTTCGCGCAGCGTGGTGTAGAACTTCAGCGGGTCCTCGATACGCCAGGCGAGGTCGAGGCGGACGATGATGCTGTAGCCGTCGGCCGTCTGCACCTGGTTGAGCGAAGTCTCGACGAGCTGCGTGCGGTTGGAATATTTATGCACCTGCTGGAACGGCCAGGGCAGGCGGAGACGGATGCCGGGGTCGCGGAGGACGGAGGCCTCGTCGGCGCTGCCGAAGGTGGTGCGGACCGCGGTCTGGTCGAAGCGGACCACGAACGCGAGCATGTAGCTCAGCAGCACGATCGCGACGCCGAGGCCGATGATGAGGAGGAGTTTGTTTTTCATAAGTGAGTCTTGGGCTTGAGTCGCGGCGTAGGGTGCGTCGAGTCCGCGCTGACGCACCATCTTGGATGACGAAGCTCGATTCGATCGCGGCCGGATGGGTGCGTCTGCGCGGACTTGACGCACCCTACACGGACTACACGGACTGAACGCACGCTACATCAACGCGTGCGGCTACCGATCCTGTCCCGCGATGATGCCGCCGAGCACGTCGGTGGTCTCCGTCAGGTCGATGACGATGCGCATCGGCGCCGACTGCAAGGCGGTGACGATGTACTTGCGGCGCTCGCTCATGCCGCCGACCAGCACGTCGAGGTAAATCTTCGTCGCGTAATAACGCCGGGCGTTGTTGTAGGTCGCAAGCTCTGCGAGGAACTTGAGCGTCTTGCCGCGCTCGGCGTTGACCCGCTCCCAGCGCTCGGCGCGGGCCGCATAAATCTGCTCGGCCGCTTCGCCCGGCGAGTCGGCGATCATCGCCACGATCTCCAGTTCCTTCGCCGCCCGGCTCTTCACCGCGGCATCGAGCGCTTCCTTCGTCGCGCCCGGGTCGCGCTGAAGACGGTCGATCTGCCCGTTCATCGCGTTGGCCTCGTCGATCAGCTTGGTGATCTGCGTGGCCCGCTCGGGCGAACCGGCGACCAGCGAAAGCGTTTCGGTCGCCTCCTGCCGGGCCTTTTCGATGCGGCTTTCGCTCTCCTGAAGGGCGCCGATCTGCTCGAGGAACTTCAGCGCCACCTCAGCGTCCTGCGGCGGGTGGATACTCTTGAGCCCGACGTAGGCGATGGTCACGCCCAGCTTGAAGCGGTCGGCCTCGGCCTGGATTCGCTTGTGCAGCGCGTCGCCGGCATCGACCCGGCCGCGCGAGATGAGCATGTCGATGTCGTGGCTGATGAAGTATTGATTGACCTCGCGCTCGGCGAGCGTCGCCAGCGCCGCCGCCGGGTCGCCCACCTGCTTGAACCAATCGAGCAGGTCGGTCACGCGAAACTGCACGACGATCTCGGCGCCGGCGAGTTCCATGCCCGCGCTATCGTCCGCCGCCGGCCGACCGAGGTCGCCGGTGCCTGCGCTGGGCGCGGTGAGCAGCCAGTCTTCTTTCTCCGGCCCGTGCGGGGCCGTCCACAGGAGCGAGTCCGTCGCTTTCATCTTGCTTTTGACCGACCCGACCGACAGTTCGAGGATGCGCCCGGTGGGGTAGCTATGCACCCGGCTGATCGGCCAGGGCAGCTTGAAGTAAAGCCCGGGCCCTTTCACCGCGTCCTTGCCATCGCCGACGATCGCGCCGAAGCGCGTGAAGACCGCCTGCTCCTCGGTGGCGACGACGACGATGCAGCTCACGAGGAAGAGCGTGGCCGCGCCGAAGACGATGAGCCAGGTGACCGAACGCGACAGCAGTTGATAGAACCAACTGCTCGAGACGTCGAGGCCGAACTGGTAGCTGATGGTTTCGCCGATGATCTTGCCGAGCGACTCGGGGCTGATGAGCCAGCCGAGCAGGCGCGAGTCGAACGGCGTGCGCGGCACTTCGCCGGGCTTGCGCGGGCGGTAGAAGCCGAGCAGGAAGGAAAAGATGATCTCCGCGCCCAGCAGCGCCATGAGGCCGGGGATCACCACCGAGAGCACATCGAACATCGCGGTCGAGCCCAGATGGGCAAGGACCGAGGCGATGAGCAGGAGGATCGCGATGAGCGCGGCACCCATGAGGTGGCCCGCCCCGCCGCGGAGCAGTTGCCACTCGCGGACCCTCGTCATGCCGGCGAGGTAGCGCGCAACGGTGAAGGCGATGAAGGCGGCGGCGGCGGAGAGCACCATGAGCACCGCGGTGTTGACGCCCTCGGGCATCGGCAGCGCGCCCTCGCGCAGCCGGTTGTAGGCGCGGACGGCGAGGACGAGGCCGGTGATGATGAGGAACGCGGCGACGCCGATGGCGATCACCGGCACACCCCACTTGAGCACGTTGGCCAGCCTTCGCCGGGCCAGCGCGAGGTCGTCGGCATGGTCCTCGAACAGCCGAGCGGTGGCGGCGTCGGCGCGGGCCAGGGCCTCGGCCTCCAGCGTCTCCTGCCGCTCGCGGCGCTGCTCGTTGAAGGTGATGAAGAGGATCGCCCAGATGGGTAACGCCGCGAACAGATACCACGTCAGTGCGTACAGGGAGACGGTGCCCTGCGGCCAGGCGGCGTCGTCGAGCCAGAAGCTGGCGAGCAGGAACCCCACCGCCAGGAGCAGATGAATGCCCAGGCCGAGGATGCACGCGGACGCCCCGCGGCGATAGGTTTGCTGGTCATGTGCCATAGGAACTACCCGTTGTCATGCGGTCGCGAGTCGAATAAGCTGCGCCCGAATCAAAGTTCCGAGTTCCGAGTTCGGAGTTCCGAGTTGACGCATCTGTTCGTGGGTCGCCGCAGCGCTTAATCGTCGTTGAACGCCACTCGGAACTCGAAACTCGGAACTCGGAACTTCCTTCATGTTCACCCAACTGCTCGCGATCATCCGCAACACCTTCGTCGAGAGCATTCGCCAGCCGATCATGGCGGTGCTCATCATGGCCGGTGCGCTGACGCTCGTGTTGTCCACCGCCGGCGCGGCCAACACGCTCGACGATGATAATCTCATGTTCATCCAGATCGCCTTGAGCACCCTGCTCATCGCGGGCCTGTTCATGGCGGGATTCACCGCCACCGGCGTGCTGTCCCTGGAGATCGAAAACAAGACCGCGCTGACCGTCGTCAGCAAGCCGGTCACCCGGCCGCTCTTCATCGTCGGCAAGTACCTCGGCGTCGCCGCCGCGCTGACCCTCGCCATGTGGCCGATGCTCATGGTCCTGCTTCTGTGCCTGCGCCACGGCGTCCTGCAAACCGCCGCCCAGCATGCCGACGGGCCCGTGCTCGTGTTCGGCATCGTGTCCTTCGCCGTCGCCCTCGGCGGCTCCATGCTCGCCAACTACCTCTACCGCTTCCCCTTCGTTTCCACCTTCGTCTACTCGCTGGCGGCGCTGTCGACCTTGGCCGTGCTGCTCGTGCTCGTCGTCGGCAAGGAATGGGACCTCCAGCCGATCACCCGCGAAATCACCGCGGAAAACTCGAAGTTTCCGCAGGTGCTGCTCGGCGCCCTGCTGCTCTACGAGGCGCTGCTGATCTTCTGCGCCGTGGCAATCCTCGCCTCCACGCGGCTCGGGCAGGTCATGACCATCCTCGTCACGCTGGGCTTCGCGGTCCTGATGAACCAGGTCGGCGCCCTGCGGGCGAAATGGACCGCCACCGAGTCGGGGGCCGGGTTGGTGGAGTCGGTCATTCAATTTCTGATCAACGTGCTTTATCACATCACGCCCGACTTGAATTTCCTCTGGGTCGCCGACGACCTTTCGACCGGCCTCTCCCTCTCCGGCACCTACGTGCTCACCGTCACGATCTACACCGCACTCTTCATCCTCGCGATCCTCGCCCTCGCGGTCGCTTTGTTCCAGACCCGCGAGGTCGGATGATTCGACGCCGCCTGCGGGGTGGCACTGACAAGCGCAGTCCTCGGAGCTTGTCAGTGTCTTGTGCCATCACGGGCACCATCACTGACAAAGCTCAAAGCAGCCTTGTCAGTGCCACCCAAACATTCCGCCTCACGCCGTCGCCAGCCTCCCCTGCGGCCCCTCCGTCGCCGCCGCCGCACGCGTCGTCCCCTTCACCTTGTCCAGCGCCGCCGCCTCCGCCATCTCGATCTCTTCACCGGTACGGACCAAGCGGGCCGAGTTGAAGATCACGATCAGGCCGCTGACCACGTGGATCACCGCCGCGAAGATGGCGCTGATGTAGTCCATCGCCGCCGCCGTCAGGCCGACGACGATAAACCCGATGCCGATCGCCAGGTTCTGGCGGATGACTTTGCTGGTGAGCTTCGACAGGCGGATGAGGAACGGGATGCGGTTGAGGTTGTTGTTCATCAGGGCGATGGATGCGGAATGGATCGCCACATCGGAGCCGGCCACGCCCATGGCGATGGAGATGTCGCCGGCCGCCAGCGCGGGGGCATCGTTGACGCCGTCGCCGACGACCGCCACGCGATGACCTTGCGCTTTCAGCTCATCAACCATCTCGAGCTTCTGGTGCGGCAGCACCTCGGCCTTGTAATCAGTGTGCATCTGGGCGGCGACGCGCTTGGCCACCGACTCGCGGTCGCCGGTGACGATGATCAGCCGCTTGATGCCTTCCTCGCGGAGCTGATCCATCGACGAAGCGGCCTCCGGCCGGGTGTTGTCGGCCAGGCCGATCCAGCCGAGCAGCTTGTTCTCGCGGACCACAAAAAGCAGGCTCAATCCCTCGGCCTCGGGGCTGGCCTGGGCGGTCTCAATCACGACGATCGTCTCGGCGTCGAGGCTGGTCGTCGTCGGATCGATCAGCCAGTTGGCCCGGCCAACGTGAACCCGCCGCTGCTCGACGCCGCCGCTGACGCCGCGACCGGCGACCTCTTCAAAGCCGCGTACCTCGGGCAATTGAATGCGGGCCTTGCGCGCTACCTCGACAATCGCCCGCGCCACCGGGTGACGGCTGTTGAGCTCCACCGCCGCGGCAGTTTTTAATAGCTCGGCCGCATCGATCCCTTCCGCCGGGCTCAGCCGCGTCACTTCGAGTTGACCGGTGGTCAGCGTGCCGGTTTTGTCGAACACCATCGCGGTGAGGTTCCGCGCGGCTTCGAGGTCGACGACGCTTTTGACCAGCACGCCCAGCCGCGCCGCCGCCGACAGGCCGGCGACCATCGCCGTCGGCGTCGCCAGCACCAGCGCACAGGGACACGCGATGACCAGCATGGCGATCGCCCGCTCCCACGGGTTCTCGGCCCCGCTCTTGAGCGTGAAGAACAGCACGATGCCAACCAGCATCAGCACGGTCGGCGTGTACCAGGTCGCGTAGCGGTCGATCATCCGCATGATCGGGATGCGCGTCCGCTCGGCCTGCATGATCAGGTCCTTGACCCGGCCGAGCGTGGTGTCCTTGCCGGCGGTGGTCACCTGCACGTCCATCGCGCCGGTGATGTTGATGGTGCCGCCGAACACGTCGTCGCCGACGTTCTTGTCAGCGGGCAGCGACTCGCCAGTGATGTTGGCCTGATTCACCGTCGAGACGCCGCGGAGCACGCGGCCGTCGGCGGGAATGTTGTCGCCGGGACGGACGCGGACGACATCGCCGGGCTTGAGCTGGGCCGCGTCGACTTCCGTCTCGCCTTCCTTGGTAATGAGCTGCGCCCTTGTCGGGGTGATGCGGATGAGCGACTCGATCGAGGCCTGGGCGCCCAGCGCGGTGCGCGACTCGATGAGCACGGAGATGATCATCAGGAACGCGATCAGCGCCGCTTCCTGATAATTGTTGAAGAACGAATCGGCGTCGCGCTCGCCGCCGAGGGCAAAGGCCGCGAGCACGGCCAGGGCGACGAGTTCGTTCATGTGGGCGTGGCCGTGGTAGAGGTCCTTGATCGCGACCCAGACCAGCGGAGCCCCGAGCAGGATCGCCGACATCATGGCGAGCAGGGATGCGTAGAAATCGCTCTCGAAGAGGAAGCGGGCGAAGATGGAGCAGACGAGCAGGACGCCGCCGAGCAGGGTCGCGATGATCTGGATGCTGATTCGGCCGGTCTGCGACTCGAGCTGGAGGTCTTGTTTCACGTAATCGTGGGCCATAAACAGATCCCTCAAAGCCCGGCGACCCGGGCGGAAAACGGGAAAAGAACAAGACACGAACGTTACGCCCCATCGACGCGCGGGGTTCAAATCCTCGCGGCAAACAGCCCATGACACGGCCGGCATCCACCCGACGCCCGGAAAGGCAAAGCAATATCGTCGGCGGCGCGGATTTTGGCAAGCGACAAACAGGCGGCAGGCGTTACAATCGAAATATCCTTCCGTGATGGGGCCGACTGAGGGCCTGCCCACTTGTCCGAGCCACAACCCAGCCTGCGCCTGACGTCGCCGTCCCCGGCGGCCGATACCGGTGCGCACCCCGCCGAACCGGTGGAGCCGGCGATCGTTCAGGGTGAGCTGGGCAAGGTGATCGCGGAGCTTCAGCAGCGGCTGGCGACGCTCGAATCGCAGAAGTCGGCGGCCCGCGGCCGCAGGCGCGCCGCCGCCAAGGCATCGACCGACGACGCGAGCCTCGCCGCCCACGCACCGCCGCAGGCCGACGCCCTCGATGCCCGTTTCCGCGACCTGCGCGAACAAGAGGCCGTCGTGCTCACCGAGCGGCTCGGCCTGCACACCCGCCAACGGGCCGCCCAGCAGGAAGAGGTTCTCCTCCGCAACGAGACGCACACGCTGCAACTAAAGTTGCGGGCGTTTAAGGCGATGAGCCTGCGCCTGCGCGAGCAGGAAAGCGAGCTGGCCCGCGCCGCCGCCGAGCTCAAATCCCGGCAGGAGACCTTCGAGCGCGAGCGGCAGGTCGCCGAGCAGGGCCGGCAGGAGCTCGAGCGGATCAAGGCGCAGTTGGAGCGCGAGCGCGAGACGCTGGAGGCGCAGCTCCAGCAGGCCCGCGAGCAGATGGCGGCCGAGTTTCAGTGCGAACGCGAGGCCATGAGCGCGGCAGCGGCAGCGACATCGGTGGTCGTCGCGCCGCGACCGACCGGGGGACCCCGCCCCGCCGAACTCGCCGCCGCTTCGATCACCGGCCCGACGCTTGCCGCCACGAACGCCACGTCGCTCGTCCTCGTCCGCCCCGCCGGGCCGCTCGGTCGGTTGCGGACATCGCTGGGGCGCGTCCCGCTCGCTTTCGGCCTCGCGCTCATCGGTCTCGCCGGGGCCGCGCTGGTCAGCATCGCGCTCGGCTGGCTCACGGTTACGCCGATCTACCGCGCCACCGCCATCATCACCCCCGCCGCGACCACCGCCGCCGAGTCGTCCGCGGTCGCCGATCACTTCACGACGCCGGTGATCGCCGAGTCGCTTGGCCTGCTCGCTCAGCGCGGCATGCGGCCGTTCGAGACGCCCGATGCGATGGCCGCCTCGCTTCAGAAGAACATGACGCTGGCGCTGGGCCCCAACCGCGCCCTCGCGCTGAGCTACGAGTCACCGGACCGCGACATGGCCGTGTTCGTGCTCGACGCCTTGAGCCGGGCCTACGCAAAGGTGCATGCCGGCGCCGGCACGAAAGTATCCCACGCCGCCGCCGCCGACCTGTTCCCCTACCGCGACGGCCGGGCCATGCGGGCGGCGATGTGGTTCATCTGCTTCGTCCTCATCGCCGCCGCGATCACGGCGGCTCGAATGGTGCTCCAAATGCGCCAAGCGCGAACGCGCGCAACCCTGGCGAAGCCGTCGCCCCTCGCCGCGGTGTAGACGAGTATCTGGAAAATCCAATCTTATTCAGGAAAGCAGGAAGAAGAGGAAATGAGGACAAGAAGGATGATGGAATAAGATTCAATCCAGTCTTTATTTCTTTTCCTTATTTCCTTCTTTTCCTGCTTTCCTTAATAGCTCCGAAAGAATCCCGGCGCGCCTCAAATCTTCATATCTTTCAGAAACGGCAGCTTCTCGCGATAAGCCCGTAGCTCCGGCAGATTCAGACCTGCCGTGATCACCCCCTCCGTCTCGCCCGCATCCGCCATCAACTCGCCGTGGTAATCGATGATGACCGATCGGCCCTTGTAATGAAAGCACGGGTCGTCCCCGCAGCGGTTCACGCCGATCACATACGCCTGGTTCTCGATCGCCCGGGCTTGCAACAATCGCAGCCAGTGGTGCGTCCGCGCCGCGGGCCAGCTCGCAATCACGCAGATCACTTCCGCCCCAAGCCGCGCCGCCTGCCGGATTACCTCGGGAAATCGCAGGTCGTAACAAACGAACGGCACCACCGTCGCCTCGCCGAAGCGGAACGAAACAACCCGCGAACCGGCGTCGTAATACATTGCCTCCTTGCCCGGCACGAACGGCTGCATCTTCTGATACCGCGCCAGCTCGCCCGTTCCGGGCGCTGCCCCGATCACCACCGCCTCATTAAAACCCTTGCCCGCCGGGGCGTCGCTCACCACGCCGGCCACGAACGTGATATCGAACTCCCTCGCCAGCGCCGCGAGATATTTCTCCGTCGCCCGCTCACGCCCCTCGGTCGTCAATGCAACATTCATGCTGAACCCCGTGGCGAACATCTCCGGCAATACGACCAGGCTCCCCCGCGCCACCTCCGCCGACTCCAGCAGCGCCCGCACCTTCGCGCAGTTGGCGGCCTTGTCTTCCCACGCAATGTTCATTTGGACGGCGACGACTTGCATATGTATTTCCTTAAGACCCAGACAATAACAACATCCCTGCCCAAACGCCCACCGGGGCGGCGATGCCAGAGCCGCGATATCATCATCCCGCTCGCGCAATTCCCTCCGAGAGGTGACCATGAAAGCTCCGCTGTCCGTCTGCCTTGCGTCCACGCTCATCGCTTGCGTCTTCGCGCTCCCCGCCCCCGCCGCCGATGCTCCGCCGCGCTGGCTCCGCTACCCCGCGATTTCGCCCGACGGCAAGCAGATCGCCTTCTCTTATCAGGGCGATATCTGGCTGGTTCCCACCGCCGGGGGCGCCGGCGGCCGGGCCGTCGCCCTCACCAGCCACGCCGCCTACGAACGCTCCCCCGTCTGGTCGCCCGACTCGAAGCACCTCGCCTTCGCCTCCGACCGCCACGGCAACTTCGACCTCTTCCTCGTCCCCGTCACCGGCGGCACGCCCACCCGCCTCACCTACCACTCCGCACCCGACGAGCCCACCGGCTTCACGCCCGACGGCCAGCGCATCCTCTTCACCAGCAACCGCCTCGACAGCGCCCAAGCCAACGTCGGCAACGCCCGCCTCGGCGAGCTCTACTCGATCTTCGCCTTCCACGAGCAGGGCGAAAGCAAGTGGGAAACGCAGGTCCTCACCACCCCCGCCGAGTCCGCCAAGTTCAGCAAAGACGGCAAGCTCATCGTTTACTACGACCACAAGGGCTACGAGGACGAATGGCGAAAGCATCACCAGTCGCCCATCGCCCGTGACCTCTGGACCTTTGACCCCGCCACGGGCAAGCACGCGAAGCTCACCACTTTCGCCGGTGAAGACCGCGACCCGGTGTGGGACCCGGCCGCGAAGCTGCCGAACCATTCGCTCTACTACCTCAGCGAACGGGCCGGCAGCTTCAATGTCTGGCACATGGACTTGAGCAAACCCGAGCAGCCGGTGCAGATCACCAACCACCGCAAGCACCCCGTCCGCTTCCTCACCATCGCCAACGACGGCACGCTCTGCTACGGCTACCACGGCAACATCTACCTCCGGCCGCCCGGCACCGCCGCCAACGCGATCCCCATTCCCGTCGAGATCGATGTCGTCTCCGACGACCGCCTCAACTCGATCGAACTGAAAACCTTCCGCGACGGGGCCACCGAGTTCGCGGTGTCGCCCAAGGAAGACGAGGTCGCCTTCGTCGTCCGCGGCGACATCTTTGTCGCCAGCGTCGAGCACGGCACCACCAAGCGCGTCACCAACACGCCGGATCAGGACCGCTCCATCTGCTTCTCCAACGACGGCCGAACGATCTACTTCGCCACCGAGCGCGTCCGCAACTGGGACTTGTACCGCGTGACGCTCACCCGCAAGGAGGAGGACCGCTTCTTCGATTCGACGTTCAACGCCAGCGAGCTGCTGTTCAAGGGCAGCGACGACGCGTTTCAGCCGGTGCTGTCGCCCGATGGCAAGCGGATCGCGTTCCTCCATAACCGCGACGAGCTGCGCGTGCTCGACCTGGAGACGAAGAAAACGAAGACCATCGTCCCGGCCGCCCGCAACTATTCCTACAGCGACGGCGACATCCGCTACGCGTGGTCGCCCGACAGCAAGTGGCTCGCGTTCAGCTACCACGGGCACAAGCGCTGGATCGAAGACGTGGGCGTGGCGAGTGTCGAAGCGGATGATCCGTCGAAGAGCATCATCAACATGAGTGAGAGCGGGTACCACGAGGGCGACCCGCAGTGGTCGCGCGACAGCCGGGCGCTCTACTTTTACTCCAACCGCTTCGGCCGGCGCAACCACGGGAGTTGGGGCAGCGACGGCGACGTGTTCGCCCAGTACCTGACCCGCGAGGCGTTCGACCGCGCGGCGCTTAGCCCCGAGGAGTTCGACCGGCTCAAGAAAAAGGAAGACGCGAAGAAAAAGACGGTCACCACGGAGACACGGAAGCACGGCGAAGAGAACGGGAACAGCGATGAGAAGAAGGACGATGAGGAGAAGAAGGATGAGAAGGAAGACGACAAAAAGCCCGAGCCGATCCGGCCGGTGGTGATCGAAGCGGAGAACCGCGAGCACCGGCTGCGGCGGGCGACGATGCTGTCGGCGCCGCTGGGCAGTTATGCCGTGTCACCCGATGGCGAGGCGGTCGTCTACCTCGCGCAGGTCGAGCGCAAGTGGGACCTGTGGCTCAGCCGGCCTCGCGACCAGGAGACGCGCAAGCTGGTCACGCTCGGCGACGACAGCGCCGGCGACGTGGTGTTCTCCAAAAACGGCCGCACCGTTTTCCTCCGCCGCGGCAATGGCAAGATCGAGAAGATCGAGGTGGGCAGTTCCGTCGGCCGGATGAAAGACCGCTCCGCGACCGCCGGCGCCCCGAAGGTCGAAACCGTCAACTACGCCGCCGAGATGACCATCAACACGCCGCAGGAGCGCAGCTCCATCTTCCAGCACATGTGGCGGCAGGTCGAGGCCAAGTTCTACGACCCCAAGCTGCACGGCGTCGAATGGTCCGACATCTGGGGGAATTACCGCGTATTCCTTCCCTCGATCACCAACAACCACGACTTCGCCGAGCTGTGCAGCGAGATGCTCGGCGAGCTCAACGCCTCGCACACCGGCTGCAAATACCGCCCGCGCCATGAGGGCGGCGACGCCACCGCGTCGCTCGGCTTGATCTACGACGTGAAGCACCCCGGCCCGTATCTGAAGATCGCCGAGGTCATCCCGCGCGGACCCGCCGACAAGGCCGCCTCCAAGCTCGCGCCCGGCCTCATCATCCGACACATCGACGGCGTCGAGCTCACCGATGACATCAACCCCTGGTCGCTGCTCAACCGCAAGGAAGGCAAGCTCGTCCGCGTCTCCTTCGAGAACGCCGAAGGCAGCAAGGGGTGGGAAGAAGTCCTCAAGCCCATCAGCCTTGGCGAGGAATCGAACCTGCTCTACGAGCGCTGGATCGCCCGCCGCCGGGCTTATGTCGAGACGTTGTCCAACGGCAAAGTTGGCTACGTCCATGTGCGCGGCATGAACGACGGCAGCTATCGCCGGACGTTCCAGGATGCACTCGGCATCAACAGCGACAAGACCGCCCTCGTCGTCGACACCCGCAACAACGGCGGCGGCTGGCTGCACGACGACCTCGTCGGCTTCCTCGGCGGCAAGGACTACGTCTGGTTCACCCCGCGCGGCAAGAACAAGGGCGACCTCGGCGCCGAGCCGCACCTGCGCTGGAGCCGGCCCGTCGCCGTCGTCATGAGCGAGAGCAACTACTCCGACGCCCACTTCTTCCCCTTCGCCTTCAAAACGCTCGGCGTCGGCAAGCTCGTCGGCACCCCGGTCGCCGGCACCGCCACGGCCGTCTGGTGGGAAACGCAGATCGACCCGACGCTCGTCTTCGGCATCCCGCAGGTCGGGATGATCGATCTGAATGGAAAGTATCTGGAGAACCAGACGCTCGACCCGGATGTGCTGGTCTACCACGACCCCGAGAGCGCGGCGAAGGGCGAGGACCCGCAGCTTAAGAAGGCGGTGGAGGTGTTGCTGGAGCAGGTGAAGAAGTAAAAATCGGAAGGGTGTGGGGTTTAGGGTTTGGGGTGTAGGGTTCAAGCCGAGAGGCCGCTACACTCACACGATCTTGATGCCTTCCCTTCCTACCCTAAACCCCACACCCTAAACCCTACACCCTCTTCGTATGGCCAAACACACCCCCCGTTTCCTGAAAATCGTCGAAGACGCCCGCAAGAACATCACCGAGGTGACGCTCAAGGACGTGCAGCCGCGCGTTCAGAAAAAGGAGACGTTCAACCTCGTCGACGTGCGCGAGGAGAGCGAGTTCGCGGCCGGCCACATCCCCGGCGCGGTGCACCTGGGCAAGGGCGTGATCGAGCGCGACATCGAGATGCGCTTCCCCGACCCCGCGGCCGAATTGGTGCTTTACTGCGGCGGCGGCTACCGCTCGGCGCTGGCGGCGGACAATCTCCAGAAGATGGGGTACACGAACGTGAAGTCGATGGACGGCGGGTTCCGGGCGTGGAAGGAGGCCGGGCTGGAGATCGAACAGGCGCGCGAAGGATATCCGTTCGTGAAGTAGCGCGTGATGTTTGCGGCGACATGCGACGAAGGGGACGTGTCAGTCCAAGGAGCAACGACCATGCTTGCGATGCAGCGGGTTTCGAGTCCGCCTCTCTTTTTCTTGCTCCTCCTGATCTGCGCCGGTTGGGAGCGCACATCGTTCGCCGTCGAGCCTTTTGAGGAGCTGCCGCCGGCCAAGGCCGCCGCCGGCGACTGGCCGTGGTGGCGCGGGCCGACGTTCGATGGCGTCGCGCCGCGGACGCACGCCAAGCCGCCGACGATTTGGAATGACGAGAGCAACGTCCTCTGGAAGACCGCCGTCCCCGGCCGCGGGCACTCGACGCCCACGATCATCGGCAACCGAATCTTCCTCCAGACCTGCGACGAGCAGGCGAAGCAGCAGTCCGTCGTCGCCTTCGACCGCAAGACCGGCGAGACCACCTGGAAGCTCGACCTGCACGCCGGGCATCTCGACGAGAAGACCAACAAGAAGAACACGCACGCCTCCTCGACCATCGCCAGCGACGGCGAGCGGATGTTCACCGTCTTCCTCTTCAAGGGCGAGCTCTTCGCCACCGCGCTCGACTTCGCCGGCAAGCAGCTCTGGCAGACCAAGGTCGGCGACTTCACCTCGCACTGGGGCTACTGCCAGTCGCCCTCGATCTACAAATCGTTCGTGCTCATCAGCGGCGACCACAAGGGCGGCGGGTACATCGCGGCCCTGCACCGCAAGACCGGCGAGATCATCTGGAAGACGCAGCGGCCCAAGTGGCCCAACTACACGTCGCCCGTCGTGTTCAATGTCGCGGGGAAGGAGCAGCTCCTGCTCGCCGGCTGCGAACTCTTCGCCAGCTACAACCCGATGACCGGTGCGCAGCTCTGGGAGACGAAGGGCACCACTCAGGAATGCGTCGGCACCGCGGTGATCAGCGATGGCCTGGTGTTCGCCTCCGGCGGCTGGCCGGACAACATCACCACCGCCTTCCGCGCCGACACCGGCGAGATTGCCTGGAAGAACAAGGTGAAGATCTACGTGCCCTCGCTGCTGACTTATCAGAGTCACGTGTACGCGGTGACCGACAGCGGCGTCGCCTACTGCTGGGACGCGAAGACCGGCGAGGAGAAATGGAGCGGCCGGCTCAAGGGCGGCTACAGCGCCTCGCCGATCCTTTACGGCGACCTGGTTTACATCCCAAGCGAGAGCGGCGTGACGACGATCTTCCGCGCCTCGCCGAAGGAACTTGAGATCGTGGCGGAGAACAAGCTGGGCGATGAGGCGTTCACGTCGCCGGTGATCGTGAATGGACAGGTGTTCCTGCGGGTGGCGAAGCAGGAGAACGGCAAGCGGCAGGAGTATCTGTATTGCATCGGGCAGTAATAAAGTTGTGATACAGAGAGGTTGCACCGTTCGGGTGGCACTGACAAACGGAGTCCTCGGAGCTTGTCAGTGCCCGTGTCCGATGTGCTTCGCCACTGACAAGGCCTCAAAGCAGTCCTTGTCAGTGCCACCCCGAGCGGGATCATCGCGGGTCACTTCAGAAACCGATCCACCGGCGCTTTCGGGTCCACCTTTCTCGCGGCTTCCGCCGCTGCCTTCGACTTCGCCTTGTCGCCCATCAGGTCGTAGAGCGCCGCGAGGCGCACGTGGTGCACCGATCGGTCCGGCTCCAGAATCGTGAGGGCTCGCACATGATGCGCCGCCACCGGCAAATCCTTCGCCTGGATCATCACCGCACCGGCCAGCTCGCGGTAGCTCGCGTTGTACGGCTCGCGGTGCAGAGCGCGGTGAATCGCCCGCGCCGCCTGCTGGAAGTTCCCCTGCTTGCGGTACAGCTCGGCGAGGCGATGCGCCCATTGCCCACTGCTCGACTCGACGCGGTCGAGCTCGTTGAGCGAGGCGATGGCATCGTCGACCGCTTCGATCTCGACGGCCAGCTTGTACAGCATCTCGTGCGACCACGGATCGACCGGCCGCGACGCCGCATAGCGCTCGACCGCCGCCCGCGCCTTGCCCGCATCGATGCCCTTCATCGCGTCCTCCGCCGCCAGCCGCAGCGCCGCGGGATGATCGGGATGGTCCTTCAGCATCGCCCCGACGAACGCCGCATCGACCTTCCGCGACTCCGTCGCCGCCCGCAGCTTGCCGAGCACCTCCGCATCGTCCTTCCGCTTGCCCATGCCCCAGCTCTCGACCTGTTTGCCGGCCCAGGCGCGGAAGCCGGACATGAACTCATCCGCATCCTGCCCGATCACCTGTGTGATCGCCTTCGTCTCCGGCGTGCCGGCGCGGTAGAGCTTCATCATGTCGAGAATCGCCTGATGCCCGAACTGCTGCGTGATGTACTGAAGCATCCAGTGCGCCTGCGCGTATGCCAGCGGCCGCTCGACGGGCGACTTCGGCCTGATGAAGCCCCAGTTGATCGAGTGCAGGTTGAAGAGCTTCATGCCGTTGTCACCGTGATATGCCGCGGCGAGCAGCGTGGTCATCTGGTAATCCCGGCCGCCGGGCTCCATCGACACCGCGGCCGCCTCGGTGAACCAGTGCGGGATGCGGTAGGCCGTCTGGTCGAGCGTGACGGTGTGCGTGTACTCGTGCTGGAGCACGCGGTACCAGTCGTACGTCCCGCGCTGCTTGCTGCCCTCGCGCGGCGGCGTCATCGCAATCACGTCGCCGGTGCAGGCCGCGATCGTCCAGATCTCGGGCAGGCCGGTGATGCGGACGCCGAACCATTGCTCATCGGGCATGATCTCGATCAGCGTCTTGCGGGCCGGCTTGTGCTCGAAGGCGCCGGTGACGTGCTGGAACATCGCCTCCAGCTCGCGCTCCATGTCGCGGGCCAGCACCTCGTCGATGCCCTTGCGGTACTTGATGACGAAGTGGTCGAGGGCGATGTGCTCGTAGCCGAGCAGTTCCTCGACGAGCTTGAGCTGGTTGCGGGCCCGCTTGTTGTAGGGGTCGAGCTTGGCGGCCTGCCGCAGTTCCTTGAGCGCATCCTCCTCCTTGCCGGCCTGCATGAGCATCAGGCCCAGTTCGGTGCGCGGCTCGGCCCAGTTCGGCTGCCGCTCGACGGCTTCACGCAGCAGCTTCTCGGCAAGCGGATATTGCCGGGCGTGCGAGAGGTAGCTGCCCGCGGTGACGAGAGCGAACGGGTTGCGGCCGGAGAGCTTGTCGTAATGAGCGAGCACAGCCGCGAGCTTCTTCTCGTCGTGCGAGAGCGCCTCGACGGCGGCGAACTGCGCGAGCAGCTCACGGTGGTTCGGGTAGCGAGCGAGCGCCGGCTCGACGATGGCGCGGGCCCCTTCGGCGTCCTTCTGCGTGAGGTGGGCGGTCGCGTCGATCAGCGTCGCGAGCAGGTGGTCGCGGTTGTCCTCGCGGAGCTTGGCGCTAACCTTCGCGGCCTCGTCGAAAGCGAACCGGCTGGCGACGAAGGTGCCGAGCATGTGGGCGGCCTCGGCGCTCTTGGGGTTGAGGCGCAGCACGTCCATGATGGCGTTGATCGCGTCTTCGGGGTTGTCCTTCTCGATGAGCAGGCGGGCCTCGGCGAGCGATGCGGGCCAGTACAGCCGGTCGAGCTCGTTGCGGGCGCGGGCGAAGAGCTTCATCGCCTGCTCGTAATCCTTGGCGGGCCGGCCTTCGAGGCGTGCGAGCATGACGACCGCTTCGGCGGCGGCGGTCAGTTCCGCGGCATCGGCGAATCCTGTTTCGCTAAGGGCCTTGCGCACCGGCGCGAGCGCCGCGATCGCCTCGTCGCTCTTGCCCATCTGATTGAACGCCTCGGCCCGCAGCACCGCGGCCTGTGCCGTGGTTTCCTTCCCCAGCAGCTTCACGGTCTCTTCCGGTTCACCGCGATACAGCGCCGCCTCCGCCCGCAGCATGGCCGGCGCTTTCTCATCGCGCAGCGATTCATCGTCGAGCTCATACTTCGCCAGCGCGATGGCCGCCTTCTCGGCGAGCGTCGGGTCCTTGATGCGCTCCCACTGCCCGTGGAAGATCGCCAGCCGGCGCTTCTCGGCGTCGTCGGTGGTCTCATCTTCGAGCAGCTTGGTCACCAGCGGCGAGAGCTGCGGATTGAGCGGGTCGGCCGGCTGCGCGAACGCCGGCGACGCGAGAAGTGCGAGAAGTGCGAGAAACCGGGCCGTAACGAGCCGCGATCGGAACATCAGAAGTCCTCGTGCGGGGTGTGGGTAAGTGTAGCAGCGAGGGCGGGAGGGAATGCC
>Ga0163150_10000883_pt1 | contig 53338 bp, 31 predicted proteins | sample OliLakLV19P2IB_FD_148628 | JGI IMG/M metagenome (GOLD analysis project Ga0163150, IMG submission 148628) | Freshwater microbial mat bacterial communities from Lake Vanda, McMurdo Dry Valleys, Antarctica - Oligotrophic Lake LV.19.P2.IB | ecosystem: Environmental > Aquatic > Freshwater > Lake >...
GTCTCGGAGGATGCCGGCTGCATGAATGACACCGCTAAGGGCGCCAAATTCGCGCCGAATCGATGCGATTGCAGCCGCAACATCAACTCTATTACCGACGTCGAGCGGCCAATAGCACACGCGCGCGCCCGAATTTGCAAGGCGCTGAACTTTGGCCGCAATCTCATCGTTGACTGCCGATCGTCCCGTAAGAATCAGCGTCGGTGCTTTAACGGCGCCGGCGATCTCTTCAGCAACCAGACACCCGATGCCGCCTGCACCGCCCGTGATCAGGTAGATCCCGCGATCCTTCCATGGGAGCTGCACTGCTTCCAAGGACCCCACTTTCTCCCATTGCCGGATTTCACGTCGTCCTGCGCCATGACGAATGAACGCATCTTCCGGGTGAGCACTGTCAGTTCGGAGTTGTTCGACGATAGCCTTCGGATCGTTATGAGGATCCACCATGATAAGTTGTCCGCGGCAACGCGGGTTCTCCCGTAGCGCAGCGACGAGCATGCCGTTAAGACCGGTCATCAGAAATCGGATATCGGACACCGAACCTTCTGGCACAGCAACAACCAGCTGAATAAGCCTCTCGTAGTCGCTCCTCTCTCCAAGGATTCGTTGTAGTTCCGCCAGCAAGGCAATCGCGTAATTCTCGAACCGCTGCCCGGCATCTTCGTGATTCGATTCGATCCGCACACATGGGATCTCATCAATCAGTTCCAACAACGCTCCTAGCGTTTGCAGTTCCGATCCACATAGCACAGCGAGTCGCCGGCTCTCCTCGGCGACGGCCGGGTTTTCGACATTGGATTCAACCATTCGGGGGATATAAAGGAGCGTCTCGTGTCTGCTGTCAGAGGTCGTCTTGCTCGGTCGTAATTCTGTTTTCCGTGAGGACAATCCATGCAAACGAATGCAGCATTGCCCGCGGTCATTGACAACATCGATGGCGAATTTTTGAATTTTGGCGTTGGTGGAGCGGAGAACTGCCCACATCGTGCGTTCGCAGCCGCCGAAGATCTCAACCTCTTCAACAGCAAACGGCAAACCCGGTCTGATCGACAGTTCACGATTAAATTCGCTGGCGCTCAACAATAAGCCGGCGACGCTTTGTATCGCCGAGTCCATCAGGCAAGGATGCAACACGTAATCTCCCTGCGATGCGGCAACCTTCGTCGGCAACGTGAGTCTCGCCAGTACCTGGCCCTGGCCCACGAAGATCGCATCAATTCCTCGATGACCAGGACCGTAATCGATACCCGCGGCCGCGAACAATGCGTAACATTCCGAGGCGGAAAAACTCTCTGCGGCGCACATCTCCCGTATCGATTTCAAGTCCAGAGCAGGGGGGCTGATAGCGGTTGAAACCAAAATCCGGCCCTGACCGTAAACCTGCGGCACTGGATCGGTCGCGCTAGCCGGGCGGCTGATGTCGAATCGGATCTCGGGTCCCGTGTCGTCCGGATAAAGATGAATCTCAACTTCACCCGGTGCATCATCAACGACGAGCGGGTGAGACCAGACAACATTCTTGATACGAACGAATGTCTGACTGCCGCCGATTCCACTTGAGAGCACTGCCGCGACTCGTGCCATCTCCAGATAAGCGACGGCCGGCAGAACACGGCGCCCGTTAACGACGTGATCCTCCAAAAAGAATTCTGATCCTGAGAAGGCCGAACGGAACGTCTGTTCGTGCAAGGTTGAACAGTTTTCATGGACCAGCGGGTGAATCCTGGGTGCTACGGCGCCATGGCCGTTCGATTTACCGCGGAATGTATCGATCCAGTACTTCTCTGCGGCAAACGGATATGTGGGCAGGCTTAGACGCCGACGAGGGGTGCCAGTATAAAGCCGTGACCAATCGATGCTGTGTCCTTGAACCCACAGTTGCAGAAGTTCGACAGTTGACTTCCTATCGATCTCTTCGAGTGCTTTCTGCCTGTTATTGTCCGGCTTCCGCCCTCGTTTTGCAGTCCCGCGATACGCGCCATCGACCTCGACGCTGCCATGGGACAGGGCCTCCAACTTCTGATGAAGTTCGTCAACCGAATGGACGATGATGCCCAGTCGTTCTTCCATCTCATCACGTCCAACTTGCAACGTATAAGCAAGATCCTGTATGCGAAGGTCCGACCCTTCATTGCGAGCGCGTTCAAGAAACTCGCAGAGGCTGCGGACCATGACCTGCAATCTTTCCGAGGTTTTCGCCGACAGCACGACTGCGGCGGCTTCGCCACCAGACTCGTCATATTCGACCGTACCATCGTCAGCTTCCAAGTATTCCTCAACGACGATGTGCGCGTTCACGCCTCCAAAACCAAAAGAACTGATTCCGGCGCGCCGTGGCAGGTCGCTTCCGGTCGCATCTTTGATGGGCTGCCAGTCGCGCGCTTCCTGGACGATATAGAAAGGTGAATGATCCAGATTGATATAAGGATTAATGGTTTCACAATGAAGGCTCTTGGCAAGTCGTTTATGTCTGAGCTGAAGTAACACCTTTATGACTCCAGCGACACCGGCAGCGAGTTCCAGATGACCCACGTTGGACTTAACTGATCCAATACCACAACGAGCACCGTCCGCCGGTTGATATGAATCCTGAAAGACGGATTTCAAAGCATTGATTTCAACGGGATCGCCGAGTCCAGTACCTGTTCCGTGAGCTTCGATATAACTGATCGTTCTCGGATCAACACCAGCCTCCGCATAGGCGCTCCTAATGACTTCGGCCTGCCCATGCGGATTGGGTGCGCCGAAACCACCCGTTCTGGAGTGAAACGTCGTCCCTTCAGCCTGCGCGCGCGAGTTGTGTTCGCTCAGCGCCGTGGCGTGCCCACCATGGTTTTCCGCGGAGCCCAGGATCACTCCGTAGATGTGATCGCCCGCCTGCTCGGCGTCCCTAAGACGCTTGAGGAACAGCATGCCCACACCTTCGCCCCGGGCGTAACCGTTCGCTTTGTCCGAAAACGCTTTGCACCGGCCGTCCTCGCTTAGCATTCCTGCCTTGCTGAAACTGATGTGAAGTAAGGGAGTGACGAGGGTGTTGACACCACCGACGACAGCCATATCGCAGAGATTGTTCTGGATCAAGATTCGGGCGCGATGAATAGCGATCAAGGAACTGGAGCAGGCGGTCTCGATGGGTTCACTGGGCCCACGAAAGTCCAGAAAGTAGCTTGTTCGGTTTGGCCCAACCCATGGCGCCATGCCGGTCGATGTGAAGCTTTCGATTGTCCCATCGCCTGACAATACCTGGCTGTGGTAACCGCTGCTACCAATACCTACAAGAATCGCGGTCCTCGTCCCGGCGAGGCTTTTGGCGGAATATCCTGCATCCTCGATCGCCTTCCACACATACTCCATGAGCAGCCGCTGGTTTGGATCCATGAGCTCCGCTTCCTTCGGCGTTATGCCGAAAAACAACGGATCAAACTCGTCAACTCCTGACATGAACCCGCCCCATTTGACGTTGGTCTTATTCCGCTCCTTGCGCGGATCGCCGAAATACTCCTTCCAATCCCAACGCTCGTTCGGAATTTCGCGAATGCAGTCCCTGCCATCCGACAGACCGGTCCAGAACTGGTCGATGTCGTCCGCCATCGGAAATCGTCCGCTCATGCCAACTATGGCGATGGGTTCAGTTGAGATCTGCCGCGGTTGGCGATTCGGCTCGAGAGTCTTGCTTAGGAACCGCGTAGTCGGCGCTCGTGCAGGACGCGGCTTCTGAGGTTCCGTTCTCTCAATTCGCTTAGGGGATTCATGTCGAAGCTGAAACGCAGCTGGGTACTCTTCCAGAAGATAGGCCGACAACTTTCGAATAGAAGGATATTCAAAGAGGACGGTCGGGGTGAGATCCAGCTTGTGCGCCTTGCTTAACGAATCGGAAAGAGCAATGAGTGAAATCGAATCAAACCCATACTGAGTTATTTCGGCATCCAAATCAATATTGGCGGCATCCATCTTGGATATCGCAGAGACCGTGGCAAGCAGCGTATTCTGGACTTCGTCGAGAATGTCGCCAACCGCACCTGTCTCGTCAGTAACAGATGGAATTGGGATTAAGGGTTGAGCCTGTTCCTTCTCCAGGACAGCATCATCCGCCACGACGAGTTCACGATCGTCGATAAGGACAAAGGACAATCTTTTTATTCGAACGCAAACGTTCCCGCTCTCGTCGCAAACGTCGATATCGCATGTCCTGATGTTTCGGTTGTTCGAACGAGTGCTGTGCCCATTCGCCACCACAGCCCACATGGATTCTGTGCAGGGACGCAGTATTTCAATCTCATCCAAACAGTACGGCAGTGCCGGACCGTTCAGAACCTGCGAGGCTTCGCGACTCGAGTCACGAACAAACAGCATTGAAGCTTGTAATACCGCATCCATCACACTCGGCTGCAGCACATACTCCTTCAAGGACATTCTGGTTTGAGGCGGCAGGCCGATCTTCGCGACCACCCGTTCGGTTCCTTTGTGAATGCTGTCAAGCGCCCTGAAGCTGGGGCCGTACTTGAATCCCAGGCGCTCGGAGATTTCATAGGAATCTTGCGCGGTGACGCTCTCCAGATTGCATTGAGAACGTAATCGTGAGAGATCGATCGTGGCCGGCCCGGAAGCTTCTCCACGAATAGCGCGGCCCTGGAAATGCAAATGGCGCTCCGAGTTTTCGGCGCCACTGAAAACCTTAAAAGAGATCGAGCCGTTCGGTTCGGGCGACAGGACGATTTCCAGCTTTCGTGGCGCCTGGTCAACCGTGAATGGATTCGTCCACGCAATGTTTTGGAGCGTGACCTGTCTCCAATCCGCAGATTCCTGGGTGGCATCATGAATGGCCGCCCGAGCCATTTCGAGATAAGCCACACCGGGAAGGATTCGAACTCCCTTCAATACATGCTCCGCAAGAAACTGTTCGTCGCCTGAAAAAGTCGAGCTATAGCGTTGCTCCCGGAGAGTTGAGGTGTTGTGGTGGACAAGCGGATGAATGACCTCTCGCGAACCGTTGCTTCCGGCGGTTCGCGCCGCACCCTGATGCTTGGTCACCCAATAGCGTTGCTTCGCGAACGGATAGGCGGGCAAAGGGACTCGACGGGGTTTGCCTTGTTTCCGAAGTTTCTCCCAGGCGACCGATAACCCCTTGACCCACAACTCCGAAAGTGTCCGTATTTTCCCTTGCTCAAGCCACCGATCTACGGCTTCATTCAATTCAGCGTCATCTCGGAACATCGAAACAAGGGCGTTATTCCGCTCTACCCCGCCCCTGAAGGTGTTTTCAGCGTCCTCGGCCGCAAGCACCCGGCTCAATTTTTCCTGGAGGGCGTCCAGAGATTCGACAATCAGTGCGAGACGTTCATCCATCGCCTCACGCCCTACCTGGAGCGTGAACGCAATGTCGTCAATTCGCATGTCGCGATTCTTACGGATATAGTCGTGGAGCTGCTGCGCTCTATCTCGAAGCCGGTCGGCATTCCTGGCAGACAAGAGAATGGCGACTGGCCCGCCGGCAGCCCTTTCAGCAGGCTCACCCACGTATTCTTCAACGACAACGTGCGCGTTCACCCCGCCAAATCCAAACGAACTGACGCCGGCGCGGCGGGGCAGATCATTCCCGTTCTGATCTTGAAGGGCCCGCCAGTCCGCGGCCTCCTGCACGATATAAAACGGGCTGTTCTCGATCTGGATGTAAGGGTTCACATTCTCGCAGTGGAGGCTTTTTGCAAGTCTCTTGTGTTTCATCTGCAGCAAGACCTTGATGACTCCAGAGACCCCGGCAGCGAGTTCCAAGTGGCCGATGTTGGTTTTTACAGAGCCCACTCCACAATAGGCTCCCTCTGACGAGACGCTACTCGCCGCGCCGCTGCCTCCTTCGGTGAACGCCAGTTTCAACCCATTTATTTCAATCGGGTCACCCAGGCCGGTACCTGTGCCATGGGCTTCGACATAGCTGATCGATCGGGGATCAATACCGCCGCTCCTGTGCGCAGCGATGATGACGCCGGCCTGCGCCTTCGGATTTGGAGCCGTCAACGAATTCGTTCGACCTCCGTGGTTCTCGGCGGAACCCAAGATCACACCATAGATGTGATCGCCGTCCTGCTCCGCGTCCTTCAGCTTCTTAAGGAAAAGCATGCCTGCGCCTTCGCCGCGGACGTAACCATTGGCACGGTCCGAAAAGGTCTTACATCGACCGTCTTCACAAAGCATTCCGGCTTTACTGAAGCTGATATGGAGATCGGGGGTCAACATCGTGCTGACACCGCCGGCAACGGCCATGTCACAGCTCCCAGTGCGGATCGCCTGAACGGCCCGGTGGATGGCTACGAGCGAGGAAGAACAAGCCGTTTCGATGGGCTCGCTGGGGCCATGAAAATTGAGGTGATAACTCATCCGGTTAGGGCCCACCGACGGCACCATTCCAGTTGAGGTATAGGCTTCAATAGGGACATTGGCCTTAGTGATTATTGAACCATATCCACTCGCTCCAGTTGCCACGAAGATTCCCGTATTCGTGCCGGAGAGGCGCTGGGCCGCATAACCTGCATCTTCAATCGCATTCCAGACGAACATCATCAGCAGGCGCTGTTGAGGGTCCATCAACTCTGCTTCTTTTGGGGAGATTCCGAAAAACAGCGGATCAAATTCATCGACGCCGGAGATAAATCCTCCCCACTTGATATTGGTCTTGTTCTCCTCAGTTTTCGGATCACCGTAAATCTCTTTCCAATCCCATCGATCCGCTGGAACTTCAGTGATGCAGTCCCGGTCCATCGCCAGGTTTTCCCAAAATTCATCGACATCCGCGGCCATTGGAAAACGACCACTCATCCCGACTATTGCGATGGGTTCAGGCGATTGAGCGTCCAGCCTCGCCTCCGACCGTTTATTCGCTGCGGAAAATCGCGTTTGCGACTTCGGATCTTCCCGATGCTTCTCCAGCGGCTCTAATGAGCTCAGAGAAGATTCTTCTTCAGCGATCGCAAAGGATTTAGCAAAATAGTTTCCATGCGCATCTGCCAAATACTCCGCGAATTGACGAATCGTGGGATGTTCGAAAAATAGCGTCGGATCGAGCTCGAGGTTGTGAGTACGGTTGAGTTCGTTGACGAGCGCGGTCAAGGACACTGAATCGAAGCCAAACGAGCTGAATTCGGCGTCGTGATCGAGCCTCCTGTCGGTGATTCTCAGGAACTTCAGCACGGCTGCCGTCAGCATTGTCTCGATGCGCTCGGTCGAGCGGCGATTTGGCGCCGTACGAATTGATGATGGGGATTCCTCTGTGAGCCGAAGAGTTGGATCCGGAGTACTCTCCCGACGTTGTTCATTCAGGGTTGTCGTTTGACCAGGATCGCCCTCGACAGGCCTGGTCGCAAACCCTTTCATCCGCGCACAAACTCTGCCGTCTTCGTCGCACAAATCGATATCTACTCTCCTCACTCTCGACGTGGAATTCGAGCCTGTACTGTTGCGTATGATTGCCCAGGTGTGTTGCGGACAGGGGAAAAACACCTCCAGCTCCTGCAGCGCAAATGGCAGCGTTGCGTCTGTTGGACCCGCCACGCCCGACGCCGAATTCCCAGCAGCCAGACCAATCGAAGCCTGAAACGCACCGTCCATAATGCTGGGGTGCAACACAAATTGATCCAAAGTCGTCAGCACGGAGGCAGGGAGAACGATCTTCGCAACTGCCTGCCCGATTTTCCCGTGAACAATGTCCAAAGCCTGAAATGCCGGACCATGGTCGATACCGACAGCCTTGAATGCTCGATAACATTGATCAGCGCCAATCGTGAATTCATTGCACTCACGCTCGTGCGCCTTGACGTCCAAGATGGGAGCATTTTCTCCGGACATCAGACTGGCACTGCCCTGAGCGTGGACCGTCAACTCCGAGCTATCCGCGGCCGAGGCGCTATAAACCTCAAAATCGATGCGACCATCATCGCCTGGCGTTAATCGGATTTGTATCGCCTTCGGGCCTTCATCAACGATGATCGGCCTTGTCCAGACAATGTTCTTGAGTCGAATTCCACATTGTCCGTTCGTGCTTCGAGTTGCCTGGGCGACCGCAGCTCGCGCCATCTCAAGGTATGCCACTCCCGGTAGCACCCGCTGACCCAGGACAATGTGCTCCGCCAGAAAGAATTCATTGCCGGTGAATAGTGAGCTGTACTTTTGTTCGGACAGGTCGGAGGTGTTTTGGTGAAGTAACGGACTGATTTGAAATGAACTATGATGTTCGAACTGGTCAGCTCCAATTCTCGGCAGTGGTTGAACCCAGAATTCTTTCATGGCAAACGGATATAGAGGTAGCGATCGCTTCAAGCATCGACTCCCTCTATAGTGGTCGCGAATCGGTTCTTCGATGCCCAGGCTCCATAATTCAAAGAGGATCGCTTTGTCCCTATCCTTGCCAAGGGTAGATAGAAACTCAGAGAGCTGTTGGTGTTTATAAAACAACTCGACGGAATCATTCCGGTCTCGGGTATCCCGTTTCAAGTGATACCCTTTCATTCCGTTCGAGTCTCTGTACTTTCCCAGCTTTTCAAGAAGTTCATCCAGATTCTTGTAGCGAAACACCAGCCGATACGGAAATGCCTTCCGTGATGAAATAAATAGTGCTTCCAAATCTTCTGGAGGAATAGAGGGTGTTGTGTGCGTGAGGTAAGTTGTGAGCGAGAGCACTTGATTATGCAACTGCTCCGTGTGAAGCGACGACAGTGCCAGGAAATAGACTGTACTGGCGGCCGCAGAAGAAGCACGCTCTCCCGGCGCTTCGAGTGGCGGCCGAACGAATTCTTCCACCAGCAGATGCACATTCACGCCGCCAGCCCCGAAATTGTTGATCGCAGCTCTCCGGGGGATCGGCACTCCGCCCTCATCGGCTAGTTGCTCCCAGAATTCTGTCTCATCGTTGATATAAAATCGTGTGCTATCGAGAGAGATCCGGTCGCTCAAGCCGGAGAAGTTCTTAATGCCGAGCTTCTTTGCGTGTTTAAGGGAATGCACCACTCGTACAAGGGACATCAGACCGGAAACGCTATTCGCGTGACCGATATTGGGCTTGAGTGTGCTGATCTTGCAAGGGCTGCTGGACTCGACTCTGAAGAGGTCCCGTAGTTTCCGATCACCGGCTTTGAATGCCTGGATCTCTTGGGCGTCAGCCAGCACGGAAGACGCACCGTGCGCTTCGATGTAGGTGACGGTCCATGGAGCAATCTGGGCATCGACGTACGCGCCAACAATGGCCTCCGACTGCGCTTCCGCGGAAGGCATTGTCAACGTCCCACTTCCGCCAGCATGGTTCATATGGGAGCCCAGCAGGACGGCGTGAATGTTGTCGTTATCGCGGATCGCATCGGAAAGCCGTTTCAGAACGACAGTAACGACTCCCTCGGCCGGCAAAAATCCCTTCGCTTTATTCTGAAATGGATAACACGTCTGAGAATCCCCCAGGATCCCCAGAGACTCCTGCCCGAGATAGGCCAGCAAGACCTGGTCGCCAAAAAGCAGATTTGCACCCCCGACAACGGCGTGGTCTGTTTCGTTCCTCCGCAACGCCTGCATCGCTTGATGGACAGCGACCAGACTGCCTGAGCACGCAGTATCAATGAAGATGCTTTTGCCCCGAAATCTGAATGTATGAGAGATCCGATTCGGAAGAGACCAGGCTGACGGCCCAGTCGGAGAATACGGCGTGACAGCCGCCTCACGCACAAACGAGGTGTAGGGGCAACCTTCTGAAGCGATGTAGACATCCGTGCTGGAGTCTGAAAGAGCATCGGGAGAATAGCAGGCGTCTTCCAGCGAATGCCAGACGGACATTAGCAGCAATCGTTGGCGGGGATCCAGATACTCGGCCTCTATAGGCGTTATCTTGAAAACATCTGGATCAAACTGAGCGATGTTATCCAGGAATGCGCCATAACGATCGCTGACGACACTCGCAGGGAAATGGTTTGCCGGAGGCTTGATGAAGAACGATTCCTGTTGGTCAAGTCGCCTACAAAAATCTTCTAATGAACTCGAACCCGGAAAGAAACCTGCCATACCGATAACGGCAATGGCTTCATTCCGCGTGTCTCGACCGCGTTTTTCACTTTCCGGTACGTCAACATAACCCGTGTCGTAGCTGAAATCAGGGTGCTTCAAAGTTCTTCTCCTCTCCGAGGGAAGCCGAGTACTTGACTCAATCGCGCGGCTCACAGCACGCGTCTACAAATCCTCATTCGGCATTCTACTCTCAAGATGAGCACCGGATAAGGTTTGAGCCTTCAATTTTAAGTTCAAACTGAAGATGCATGGCGTGTTGCCCAAATGTTGCTGGACTCGATCCGCCGTTAAACGCGGGCACGAAGCCCGCGGCTGCGGGCCAAACCGATCCATTTAGTGCACGGTTTCGGCCGAATCATGCTACGTTCGTGCCAGTAGTAGCGGGCTTTATGCCCGCGTTTCGTGGGGATCGCCCCCCACGCCGCATTCGAGCAACACGCCCTCCCGCCCGTGGGCTCCGTCCATAACGCGACAAGGTTTCGAAACGCGTCATGCCACACCGGTACGCGGACACGGAGGCATCGCTTCGGCATAGCGCACAACTGGGGGTTATACCGGATTGCTGAGATTCGGAGTTTCGCCGACACCGCCGCCGGACTTGAAGGCCAGGATCCCGCCGAGCGGCCAACGGGGATGATCTGCCGCAGCCGGATACATTTCGAATCGATCGAAGCCGGCGACGTCGAGGGAGGCCTTCCACTCAGCCGCTGTGAGATAGCCGTGATGCTCGCGCCGCCCCGGCTGGAGCGTGGCGCGATAGTAGCTATGCAGGGTCGATTGCAAAAACTCGATGGGAAACGCGAGCGCCGGACGCATGCGATATGACATCGTAAACATCAAGATACCTCCCGGCCGGAGGATCCGACGAAACGTCGAAAGTGCACGGTGGAGATCGCTGAGGTCGTAGAGCACGTGTTCGAGTACGACCGCATCCAACGCGTCGGGGCGCGAGAGCTCTTCGTTTCGATCCAGCTCATCCAAGTCCAGGGGCGCGAAGCTCATGCGCGCAAAATGCTCGGACGGAGTGGCGGCACGGATCCGCTCCCGGCCGATCTCGAGGAGGAGCTTGCTGATCTCGGTGAAGTGGTAAACGCCGAGGTTCACGAGCGCCTCCACGAAACGGGGGCGCTGGAGCGCATGCCTCATCACCGAGCCGACCCCGGCGCCGCCTTCCAGGACGGTTACCGGATGGTCGCTGGTCTGGAGGAGGCGGGTCAGCGCGCGGACCAGGAGCTCGGTGCAAGGCGTCTTCACCGGCGCGTGCATCATCAGCTCTTCCCAGATCTTCATCGAACGCCCAAACCCGAACCACTGAGCGAACGCGTCCATTCCATCGCGCCCCGCGAAGATCTCGGGTGCCAGCTCTCCGAGATCCCGATAGAGTCCGACCAAAGCAGCGCCGTGCTGATCACGCTGCGACAGCTCACTCGCACGCGGCTCCAGCTCGGCGGCCCGCGCGGCGAGTCCGGCGTTGAAGACGAGGCGCCGATCTGCGTCGCGAAGCGAGACGTCGCCCGTGTCGATCAGGTAGGCAACTATCTTTCGCTTGAAGCGATAGGCCGACACGGTCGGCTCATCCACTGCGCCAAGTCCGTCTTCGAGGTTTGCCCCCGAGGCAAATATCGGAGCGAGATGTTCGAGGAAAATCCGCGCTGCGATGGCGCCGATGAAACCGCGATAGGCGTCCACATGGCTGGCGTGCTCGACGGTGTAAACGTCGGAGAGGTCGACCCAACGCTCCCCGACGCTCACGATGGCTCGACCTCGCTCACATCTGGATCGGATGATCCAACAGGGCCGTCAACGACAGACTGAGTCCGCCCGTGGCAAGCGCGGTCACGGAAAACTCCTCTGATTTCATGCAACCCGAAGGGCGGGAAAGTTTTCCCGGAGGAAATCTCTGACCCTTCCCTCCTAAGCCTCTGCGTACTCGAATTGATCGCGGCTATTTGGTTCACGAATTCCTGCAAGCTGTTTTCTCCGCACGCCGCGCTTCGCACCTGGGCGAAAAAGGAACAATGCCCATAACGCGACCGCACCAGCCTAAAACGACTATCCGCAGACCGATGGGATCATCGTAGATCCCTCGCACCGGTGAGACCGCTGCTACCGCTTTATGCGCGCGCTTCTGTCGGATCGAGTCCGATTGGAGCTTTCGGCTTGAGCATGTCCCGCTTGAAAACACGGACTCGTCCGCCCTCGCTGTCGCGCACGGCGACGAGACCGCCGAAATTGAACTTTTTCAACACGTACATGTCGACGATCTCATTTTCTGCAACATCCAAACCAAGGCGGTACGACTTGCCATCAAAATCCTTCCAGGACTCATCTTCCTCATACGGAAACCAGCGTGGCTGCAGGCTGCCATAGGCGATGTGTTCACCCTGAATAAACAGGTTCTGAACATCTGTTGGTCCCTCGCCATCGCAAATAAAGTATCGTCGCTGATCGGGAAGCACGATGATGTTGAATTCTCCGACATTGATTAAATATTCTGTCATTTCGCCACGTCTTCTTTCCCCAACACATCTTTGGTTGTCGAGTAGGCCGAGAAGTAATTTGCGTCCGCGACATTCTTATTCTTGGTACCCAGGTTCTTGAATATGTCGAACTTGAACTTAATAAATTCGGGGTCCGAATTCAGGATATTGTCATAAACGGGCAGCAGCGTGGGCGAGGTGTTGCCTTTCGTCATGCTCTCGAGATCCACCTCGGTCATGCGCATATTTGCCATGATTTGCAAAGGCGACTTATTGATCACGGCGTGAGGCCAGAACTTGTTAAAGAAGATGACATCGCCCGGCTCAATATCGACGTAGAACTTGGGCGCAAATACATACAACGGGTTCCGAGTGAGATGATCGCTCAGATCGCGACGGATTTCAGTCTGCGTTCCCAATCCATTGGACCCATTAAAGAACGGTTTGAGCACGTAAGTCAGCCGGGGATCTATGAAATACCAGCGTTTGACTCCGCTGATCATCATGGCGCATGAGATGGCGTTGCCCAAATGCCAATTGGTTCCCCAAGTCTTAAGACTTCCAACGAAAAGCTGGTTAAAGCTGCTGATCGAATGACCTCTGAACAACTCGAGGATCTTTTCTGAGCCCATTTCGTCTACCAAGTGCGGGTAATCGGAAAAAATTTCAGCGGAATTATTCACATAATAGCTGGTTGGAGTACTGTCGTCCAATTGCGACCGGAGGATATCCGCCAGCCTCATCTTCTCAAAGAGCTGCTTCGATGCGGTCGTTGCGGTGCCATACTCCCATGCCACGATCTGGACGTCACCGTAGCTTTTGATCAATTGATCATGCGTCCAGGTTCGGACAGCGACCGAGTCTTTGATCAATCCCTTGGCGACAATCGGCGGGTTTTTTGGGTCGTTCACCAGTTTCTGAAACTCTGTCGGTCCGACATTCGAAAGATCGTATTTGTTCAACTCGATAAATGCCTTCGTATGATCTCTGGAGCCCAGATCGGAGCACTGCGCCTGCAATTGGTGGAACTTCTTTTCATGCAATGACGATTCATAAGACGCCATAAAATCAGGGGACTTCAACTTATGACGCAAATGCATCATGAAGTGAAAATTCACCTGTTCCTCAGGCGACAAGAGAAAATATTGGGTACTGTCCAAAATCCGCCGTTGATCCTGGTCACAATGCAGTGGCTTAAACATAGCACTTCCTTATGAATTCTTTGAGGTTCTAAACCATTCAAGGGAGGCGAGCTCTGCCCGGGCACCTAGACTCAACTCCCGCCGAACTCTGAGGGTGGCCCAATTCATCAAACCACCGGCTTTGCGAAGGATCTGATTGAGCCCCTGGGCGCATACCAAAGCGGCAGGTGTTCTCAAAATGATTCGAATGCCGAGTGATTCCTGGACCCACTGAGAGATGGGTTCCCGGCCGTAACTCTCAGAGCTGTCCAATGGCTTCTTCCTTCTGTGAAGAGCACATTTTTATCATAAGATGAGCCATTCCGAAACGGGGATTTCTCAGCGGCCCAGTTTGAAGAAGATCCAACTAAGTTCGGAGTAAACTATCATCTCCCTGAGCACGCGACATCGGCAAGCTCCGCGCAATCAAAACCGCACGGGTGTCTGAGTTGCCAGTTGCCGAAATTATCCTGCCATATCTACGCGGGACATTGAAACTCTAACAACTAGCGCCCGCTCGTGCTAATGCCGAAGTGAGCCGGGATCTGGTGATCCCGAAATCGGCAATTGATTCGGGAAATGCCTGTCCCCCAAGATTCTGACGTTGCTCTGGAACTGTTCCTCTTTCCCCTCTGCTCCCGACGGTCTGCTACAGGTCCACCGAGCGGGCTTCCACGCAGTGGCGTTCACCCTAGTGCTCGCATACTAAAGTCGAGTCCGAATTCGTCATCTTCCGGCCACTCCATCGCGATCACCTGTACGGTCTCGCCAAGAACCCGGGCAGGGAAGGGGAACTTCACTTCGTTCTCGATCATGGTCAGCAGTTCGGAACGCTGCTCGTACTAATCATGGCAATCGACGATCGCCTCCTTGGAGGCTTGGCGTATTTTGTCTTTATCAAGCTGGGTTGTCCATCTTGCCCGATCGCGTTTCGACACGTTCGCCATAAGCGACCTCTGTCAACGCTCTTGAGATTCAATGCTTAGCGTCCTGGACGATGCGCGATGTCTCTGCCCCGCTGGCGCTCCGGGCTCTTAGTCCTCCCTCGCTGGTGCTTCGGGCTGGCCAAACACCTGCTTGAGAAGACCCTTGAGGCGCAAGCGGGCGAGTAGCGCACCAAAGTCATCGAACAGGTCCGGCGCTTCCAGGACCTGTGCAAATTCGCTGAGCCACTGCTGCACGCGTATCAGATCGACTGCCGGGTAAGTCTCCAGCAAATTCTCGACCTCGATCATGTCTTGCGGGCGGTGGGCCACGGCTTTCATGATGATGAGGTCTGCGGGCTGCGGCAACCGCAACTCGAATCCTTCAATCCTGACGGTGCTGGCTGAGGCGATCATCTCTTGCTCGAAGGGTATGGCAATGAAGGAGAGGTCCACACTGATGCCCGTAGGTTCATGCCGCAACAGCAGCATCCGGTTTCTGCGCGCAAAGGCCAGAGCATCCGCCCGGTGCGGAGCGAGGCCGCAGGCGGCAATTCTTCGAGCCGGTGGAGGTCGAAAGAGACTGCCACAGCCACGTCTTGCGTGAAGCGGGGCTTGGCCAGCAATGGCACGGCCACCCCGCCAATGATGACGTAGGGAATCTTCTGCCCGGCCAGCCACTCGACCCGGCTGCGAAGCGTATTCGAGAGGTGGGGATTAGGTGTGTTTGGAAGGGGAGTCCCCATAGTGCAGTCTGAGTTGGTTCCAGCGATTCAGAACTTCTGTATGTCGGGGGAGCACAGTCTGGCTGGGTTGGAAATAGATTGCCCGATCCCACCAGGAGTGACAATTGGCGGAGTTCCGCCAGATCATCTCTTTGGAAACCCTCGCCTTTGCCGCTGGCCGGAGCCGATGGCCAGTAGGCCGAGAACTTTCAGGCCGTCCTTGATGCGGACCTGCAAGTGAACAGCCGTTTGGTTGAGCAGGTAGATATAGCCGCCGGGCGCCTGTGGCGTGCCAGATTGAGACTGGAATGGCTTCCTCGGGTCAGGCAATGCCGCGATCAGAGGGCTTAGCCAGTTGTTTTGCGGTCTAAACCATTCTTGCCCAAATGCCGACATCATTAGCGCATACCATTTCGGATGGAGCTTTCCTTCGATGGCTGTTGAGTTCAACACCATTCCACGCAGACAACCGCGATTTGAGGTCAAGATGCCGATTACCGTTAGCGGAATTGACAAGGACGGGTGCTACTTCAGCGCTTCGGCCGAGACTGTCAACGGCAGTACGGGAGGCATGGGGTTGCTTTTGGATCGGGAGTTGTACCCTTTCACGACCCTTGTGTTATCGATTCCGCGCGATCAGCGAACTCTTCAGATTCAAACCGAGGTGCGTCACATAACGCCTTACAACGGGAGCAAACGGCTGGTCGGAGTGAAGTTTCGCAAGTCCGCTATCGTCTAGCGCTTCATCGAACAGCAAACTTACATCCCGCGATACTTATCCATTTCACGCAACGCCATTCAGCGGAGTGTTCACGTCCGCAAAAACACGAAATCACACCGCCATTGTTTGTGAACGATTTTCAGATGGCGTGGTTCACCCGCTTCATCCCAATTGTCGACGACGGCGGAGACAGCAAAGGCTGGTGAGCGCTAGGCCCGGAGTTGTGGAACCCGAACCAGAAATGAGCCCAGCAGGTTGTTCCCTCTGTCGGAAATTGTTATGGCTGGACTCGGAGTGGGAAGAACTACACGTTGCGCGGTCCGACCGGCCTCTCCAGCGGACCGGCCGGAGTGTTGAAGCCGACGCGCTCGATGTTGGGCCATGCACCTTTTCCGGCAACATATTCCCAGAGTCCCCTCACTCGCCAGAGGGTGTTGAGCTGGCGGTAAGGGAAGTGTTCCAGGAAGCAGGCCAGGATCAAGCGTGACAGATCTCGCGACTCGTTATAGCGGTGGTAAGTCATTTCTTCGAGCACCACGGAACCAATCGAGATCAAGGTGCCAAAGAGGTAGCCAAACAAGAGAAACTCAATAAAGAATTTTCCACTGAGCAAGCCAAGGCAAGCCGCGGTAATCATGGTTCCCCAACCCACGACCTCCATCAAGGGTGCGACGCATTCGAAGAGCCAGTGGTAGGGCAATGCTAGAAGGCCGATGCGGCCATAGCGGCGATTGAACACCATGTCGCGATTCTGCCAAAGCACATCGGCCAGGCCGCTTTGCCAGCGGGCTCGCTGGCGCGCCAGCGACTTCATGGACGCTGGCACCTCAGTCCAACAAACGGGATCGGGGACGAATCCGACCCGGTATTCCTCATTCTTGTCGCGCAGATGTCGATGCATTCGCACCACCAGGTCGAGATCCTCTCCGACGGTTGAGGCGCGGAATCCGCCAATCTGGCGGCATAGCTCTCGTCGAAAAACGCCGAAAGCTCCTGAAATGATGAGCAGCATGTTGAATTCCGCCCATCCCTGACGCCCAACCAGAAATGCCCGCAGGTACTCCACTACCTGCATGACTTCCAGAAAACCTCTCGGCAGTCGCACCTTGCGGACAGCACCCTGGGCGACTTCAGTTCCGTTGACAACCCTCACAATACCGCCCGTAGCAACGACACGAGTCGGGTCGCTCAGCACTGGAGCCATGATGCGCAGCAGGGCGTCTTTCTCCAGGATCGCATCGGCATCAATGGCACAGACAAAGGGGCTGGAGGCTGCATTCAGCGCTGCATTCAGCGCGTCCGCTTTTCGCCCGTTCGATTCTTTGTCCAGAACCAGCAGGCGGCGATCAGCATTGCTCATGTAAACGGCGTGTACTGGCTGGGTGGCAATCTCGGAGACGTGCAACATGTCGGTGCGGGTCAGTTCAAAGTGGCGAGTCAACTGGCCCAGCGTGTCGTCGGTCGAACCGTCATTCACCACCACAACTTCCAGTTCGGGATAGTCCAGGGCCAGTAGCGATCGGACCGACTCCACGATGTTCCGTTCCTCATTGTGCGCCGGAACCAGAATGGAGATGGGCGGTGCCAGAGTTGAAGCGCGAAGGCGATCCAGCCAGAGATTTTTCAGACGTCGCTGCTGTGCAAGAGTGGCCATGATGGAAGCCGCGAGCAGGGCCAGGTACACCACGTTGGAGCTGAGATAGTAGAAGAACAACAGGTAGTTTGAAGTCTGCAGGAACTCGTTCATGAAGCCAGCACCTCCAGGTGTGGGCGTCGGCTCCCTTCTGAATTCCGAAGCCGGTCGATGAGCCAGCGCAGCACACGCCGCTGACGCCAACTGAGGAGGTTGAGCTCTACTTGCTCAAGCTGCTCCAGGAATCGCTTGTCGCCGGACTGCGCCACCAGGCGAGCGAGTAACCCGCGGGTCCGCCAGTTTCGATGATGCAATAGCAGGTCGATGAGAATACGCTGCGAGCCGCAACGCAGCGCTTCAAGCAAAGCAGGTTCGACTAACTCGCGCCTCTGAGGATCGGCCAGAGCGTTGACCAGCTCCGAAATCCTTCCCGAACGCTGCATTTCGGATACAAGCGCCTGGAGCGCATAGCGGTCGTCTGTTTGTCGCGTGAGATAAAAAATCTTCTCTTCTTCTCCCTCGAAGCTAGCCAGGGCCGAGGCGGCCCGCAGGCGCACGTAACGGTTGGCGTCTCGCAGCCCTTCGATCAGCAGCGGAATCGCCCGGCGGTTTTTCAAGTCACCCAGCGCGACAATTGCGCGAAGCCGCACAAACCACTCTTCGTCGGTTGCCAGGCGGGACAGGGCGGTTAGAGCATATGGAGGGCGAGCCACCGCCAGAGCGCGAGCGGAGGAGGCTCGCACCTCTGCCGACAGGTCGGAGGCCAGTTCCAACAGGTCCCCTTGCAAGTTTTCGTCCGCGGCTTCAGCCAATACCCGTGCCAGAATCGGTCTTAAGCTAGCTTGGTGACGTTTGATGTCTGCGAGTAGCAGGGAGGCGTTGCGTTGGAAGCAATTGAGCAGGGCGCTTTGAAGAGTTTGTGGCGGGCACTTCGAAGGACCCTGAGCCAGCCTGTCTAAGATGGGCTTGGCGGCTTCCGGGCTTCCGACTCGACCCAATCCACGCACCGCGTCAACGGCTGTTTCTTCATCAGCATCGTGCAGGGCGTCTGCCAGCGCCGGGATGCCCTCCGCGATGCGCATGCGTCCGAGCGCAAGGATAGCCTGGCGGCGGCGCCATCCACGGAGGCGTCGCACTTCGCGGATGCGCTTGTCGAGCAAACCGCTGTTGCGGAGCCGTTCCTTGAGCAGATGAGCTTCTTCCGGTTCGGCGACTTCCAGGCGGTCCAAAAGAATTCCCTCGACAATGGGTTGGTCCAGGTGGTTGAAGAACCAGCTCTCGGAAGGGATGCCACCACTGACAATCAAATTCCAGTTTTCACGGATCTCGCGCGTGCGACGATTCAGGTGTCGAAAGTGTCGGCTCCGAAGCGCACGACGCAGCAGAATGAAACCAAGCAGCAGAGCGATGCCCGCGGCGGTAGTCCCAAGAGCTTCCGCCACCACCGCGGCGGGGCCTAGCAAGGCGAATCCTTCAAAAACGGATGGCATAGTTCACCCCGAAACTGGTTTGCGACCGGCCCTGTGACCGGCTCTGGAAGCTGCCATAGGTGCTGAGTTCCTGCCCGGAGGCCAGGCGGAAACGCAAACCGCTTCCCCAAGTCCTGGCTGAAAACCTGGCGATCTGGTCGAGCAGGCCGAAGTTCTCCGTCCCCGAACCGAAGAGCAGGTGACTGCTAATGTGGCGATTGAGCGGGAAACTAAGTTTGGTCCACCCAGAGGGCTGCCATTCGATGCCGCTGCCCGACAGGCCGCTGCCTGACAGGCCGATGCCTGACAGGTGGGTGCGAGCCGCGGAGACGCGGAAAAGCCAGGTCCAATCCTTGGGTAAGTACAGCACCGCCCCAGGAGAGAACGCTAGAACCCGGGCGTCCCGGAACCAGAGCCAGCGCTGGTGATACAGCAGTTCCAGCCCGCGAACCGGACCGAGGCCGCGGCTCTGAAAGCCCTTCCCAAGTTCAAAGAAAGCCTCATTGCGCGGGATGACACCCTGGTCCCTGGCGGCGGCACCACCTGCCGTAAGATTGGCCGAGTTGCCGAGGCGCACAGTCGACTCGGCGCCAAACCGCATGGCACGTTCACCAAACCGTTCATACTGCGTGGCCGAGAAAGCCGAATGAACATGCGAACTCAGTCTCGACCGGATGCCAGCCGTTATAGCACTGCCGTTTTGCGCGAAGTTGAAGAAGTCCAGATCGCTTCCGATGCGGATTTCATGACGGCCTCGTTCTCGCGCTTGCTCAAGCCCTTCTTTTGCCTCAGCGGAGGAGGCGTCCTGCGCGAGAACCTGGCGGTAGGCTTGTTGCGCTTCGCGGTTTCGGCCCAGGTTCTGGAGGGTGCGTGCGCGCCTCAGTTGGCAGTCGTTCCGTGTCGGGTTGGCGCGGCAAGTGTGGTCCAGAATGGGAAGAGCTTCCCGATGACGCTTTTGCCAGTTCAAGACGTCTGCGAGACCCAACTGCAAATCAAGATCGTCGGGAGCAAGCTTGACGAGCTCGCGATACTCAGCTTCCGCCTCGCTCCAATGGCTGGTCCAGGACAGGAGACGCGCGTTCCAGCCCCGCGCGTCCAGATCGGCCGGATCCGCTTGCATCCATCGTTTTACGATTTGCTGAGCCTCGGTGAATCGGTTGGCTCCAGCCAGGGCCCGAACCTGCTCTGACCAATTGGCGCTGCTTTCTTGTGACAGACCCATGTCACTCGACCACAGGCAGGCCAGCAACACGGCCAGGACGAAGCGTGGTCGGGGACAGCAATTTTCTCGATGAATCAAACGATAAACTCGGTTCATGATTCCGAAAGGCTCCTTACCTGAGGAAGGTGTGAGTCGGGCCGAAGCAATTCCACGGGCCTCAACCAGCCGCCGCGTGTTCCTAACTAAACTAGCCAGTGCTGTGCCCTTTGATATCCCCAAGGTAGAAGCGGCGTCTCGCCGCTTTTCAAGCGCCGGGACGGCGCTTCCACTTCTTTCGCTCAGCTCGTCGCTGACGAAGCGAGAACAAAACTCTCGCTGCCATGTGAACAACGGTCTAGCAATAGTCCGATGCAACCTTTTTATCGGCAGATTCTGGAGAAGCGATTACTGCGGAATTTTGGAAGGAGATTTCAGTAGACGGCGGTAGCCCAGGTAGTCATGCACCGCAAAGCCGCCGAAGGAAGAGAAGCGGCTTAACTCGCTTTGAGCCTCAGCCATCGTCTGATGCATTTGATCTGCACCGAGGCTGGAAAAGGTGAGCTTGTGCCCCGGCACAAAGGTGGTATTTCGGATGGGCCACCAAACAAGCGATGCCAGGTCAATACCGAGCGATTCAAGTTCACTGCGCAGCCTGGGCCATTGGGAAGGAGACACAAGGTGGAGGCTTGCCGCACTCTTGCCGCGAGCCAGGACGACAACCCTGGAACTGGGAAACTTGTTGGTGACAACCCGGGACGGAAGCCCGCTAAATTCCACCAGCTCCTCGTCGGGAAGTTCGGTGGTCTCGAGACCAATAAAAACCAACTTGCCTTGCTTTGACGCGTAGGCAAGCTCATCCTGTGCCATCGCGATCACTCCGTCGGCTCCGTAGGCTGCCGTCCGGTAGTCCATGATTGCCACCTCGTCCACCAGATCGATCACATGCTCGCTGGCTGGCTTGGACACACCTCGGAACATGATGGGAACCGGTTTGCCACTCAGTTCGTCGGCAGCGTCATACCAGAAAGGAATGTCCACACCGAAGAGGGTTTGGGAAGGTTTTGTTTTCGCGGAGATCTTTTCCAACAGCTCCAAGTATCCTTGGAGAAAGGCCTGCCGGCGGGGCCCTGCGAAGCCTTTGATGAGATAAGGCTCGACGTCGTAATGAATCCCGGAAAAGCGCTCCGAACGCTCAGATTCCCGGTTGTAGCGGATGACATTCTCCACGGTGCGGAGCACACCCTCGTGCCACGCCGGCAACGCATAGTCCTTAAAGCCGTCAAGAGCCAAGACAGCCGTACCACCGCGCTTCAGGTTCGCGAGGAACGGCCGTAGCTTCTCCGAGTCAAGGGTGATCTCCCCGGGCGTGCTGCCCCCGATCTTCCCTTCAGGCAACTGCAGAAAGATTCGAGTGAAACCATGACCCTGGAGAAAGCGGAGAAAGTCCTGCTGCAGTCCCTTGCTGGCCAGGATCTCAGAAGTGTTCCACACCCAGAGCGCCTTCTGGCGCAGCTTCGAGTCCGTTTGGCTCTTCAACGGCGGCGAGAGCTCCGGGAGCGGGGAAGGGGCCGTGCAGAACGCCAGGTCCTTGATCTGAATCTGCCCTGCGCCGTTGCTGAGCGGTTCAAAAATCAGTCCTGCCAGTTCCCGGCGGTTCAGCTGTCGGGGGAACTGTGAGAGCGGAACCACCACGCGTTGCCACGAGGAGCTAACCGTGCCTTGCGGTAGAAATGCGGCTACCTCTCCAATGGGCTGGGCATCACCCAACCGCTCCCAGCGGGCATCTGACGCCTTGAGTAAGATTCGCTCGGCTCCGGTTTGCCCGCGAATCCAGAAAGTCAACAGCGAAAAAGGTGTGGCATCGAAGTAACGACGCTGGTCAGCAGACAGCTTGAGATCAAACAGGTGAGTCCACATGCCACAAAAACCCGAAGGCGTCTTGAGAAAGTCGAGTGTCAGCCCGCGCCGGCCATCCGGCCCAGCCTGAAGCGAAGCGCGCGCGCTAGATGGTTCCTTCCGAAATGCGTTGAAGTACCCGCCCAACCGGTTCGTATTGCCGAAGTCGAAAGTTGAAACCTGAAAACAGTTTCCGTTGAACTCAGGCCGTTGGCTGACTACCGTCGGTGGCGGTTCAGCAGGAAGGCTTGTCCCGAGCGCGTAGAGATGCAACTCATCGCCTTTCCTCGCGTGGACGACGCTGAGCTGTCCTCTACGGATGGCTGACCAGTCGCGTATTCCCCAGTCGTCGGTCGAAACAGGACTGGATAGGGATGCCGACGGCTTCTCCTGAGGGAGGATCGTGGGGACGAGCAGTGAGACAAGTAGAAGGGGAATAGGCCAGCGCATCCCGAGATTCTACCAAATAAGTCAGCGGCGACTGTGGTGGACTTTTGTAGGGGCGCACCTGCGTGTGCGCCCTGGTGGCGGATGGGAACGAACCTTCCTTCGATGGAAAACGCGACGGGGGCGCACACGCCGGTGCGCCCCTACATCCAGAAATGTACAAACTCTGGGAGCGGCAAAGCCGTAAAAAACTGCACGTCACTTTCGGCTGCACCCTTTCTCTCCAGCAGTTGCAGGGAAGCCAAATGCCACTTGTGCGAAAAACTCTGCCCGGTGGCGCAGCTTTCGGCATGCCTTTCCATTGACTCGGCACACCGTTTAGGATGGGTCGCAAAAGTCAGCTGAAATGAGGGTTAGTGGAGAGGGCGGGGCAACTGAGTTGCTCCCTGGCGCGGAATGGCCATCTGTGTGCTATCTTCCGGAGTGATTCAGTTTTTCGTTCTCTCGCGCTACTGCTGCTAACTGAACCTGTGAACTGCTGCAATGGTTCGCATGCGCGGGAGCACGCTTATAGTCCTGGCATTGGCCAAGAAAATGAGGAGTTCCCAAATGTTGAAACGTGCCGCGAAGTCTGGATTTTTCTTGTTGTCACTAGGTTTGCTGCTGGTCTTCTTCCTGAAAGGGTCCGGCATCCAGGTTCCTAGCGGCACTTGGGCACCTGCCGGAAACATGGCGGAAGCTCGCTCGGGCGCGTCTTCCGTATTGCTTCAGGATGGCACCATTCTAGTTACTGGGGGAGAGGGTACCTCCGGGATGCTCTCCAGCGCGGAGTTTTTCAGCGCTGGATCGTTTGCGGCCGCGCCAGCCATGAATGTCGCGCGCAGTGGCCATGCGGCCGTGGTGCTCGACGACGGGCGGGTGCTCGCGACCGGAGGAAAGACCACAGGCGGCAGTGTGACCAACGCGGCAGAGATCTACAGCCCGGCGCTGAACAGCTGGATTGTGATCGGCAGCATGGCGGATGCGCGTTCAGGGCATACGGCCACCTTGCTTAAGGATGGGCGTGTCCTCCTGGCGGGCGGCGAAGGCTCTGCCGGTGCGGTCTCGACGCTGGAAGTGTTTGACCCAACCACGGGTGCGTTCGCGTTTGCGGGAACGATGTCGTCGGCGCGCAAGAATCACGCTGCCGCGCTGCTGGCGGATGGGCGGGTGCTGATCGCCGGAGGTTTCGACGGCTCGGCGGCCCTGGCCTCTTCTCAAATCTTCGATCCGGAGACCAACACGCTCGTCTTTGGCGCCCCGCTTTCAGAACCACGCGCAGGCCTTTCTGCCACAACGCTACTGGACGGAAAAGTTCTGGTTGCTGGCGGCACGAACAGCACAGGCGATCTGGCGACGGCCGAGGTTTACAGTCCGATCACCGGTGCATTTTCTCCGGCCGGCTCGATGAGTGCAGCCCGCAAGAACCATCTGGCCTTCCTGCTGCCGCACAACAGTCATGTATTAATTCTTGGTGGGACTTCCGGCGGAACGGCTCTAGGCACAGCCGAACTGTTCCGGCCCTGGACGGGAGCTTTTGTTGCGACGGACTCTTTAGCGGCAGCCCGCTCGGGCTCAACCGGCAGCCCGCTGGCTCTCGATGGACTGCTTTTGATAACAGGTGGAGCGAATCAAGCAAGTTCTGAGTTGTACGGCTTCGCCACAGTCAAGACCGACAAGGACGACTACGCACCCGGAGAAATCGTCACCATCACCGGCAGCGGCTGGCAGCCGGGAGAGACAGTGACGATGGTGCTTCATGAAGCCAACAACCCAGAGCCCCATGAAGATCTCACGCTGACGGCAGTGGCAGATGCTTTGGGCAAGGTCTTCAATCAACAATTCGCGCCGGAGCTGCATGACCTGGGCATTCGTTTCTATCTGACGGCCAGCGGCACCAACTCCAAGGCACAGACGACGTTTACGGATTCCCAACCTCAATCGGTCACCTTGGCTCCGACCAGCCGCTCAGTCGCGCCGGGCGGCAGCGCCGCTTACGAAGCCACAGTAGGTATGGGCGGGAGCAGCAACAACACGTGCACTGTAACTCTCGAAGTAACCACAGCTCTACCAGCCGGAGCAGTAGCCGCGTTTAGTGGTGGTAACAATCCTTTCGATGCCACAAATGTTGACTTTTCTAGAACTTTGACTATTACCACCACTGGTGCGACGCCTCCAGGCACATACCCGTTTACGGTCAGAGCCACCAGGGGAAGCAATTGCCCAGGCAGTGCTGCTAGTCCAACGACCAACGGAACGCTAATCGTGTTTGGAACGGCGACGAACCTGGCGTTTGGGCAGCAGCCGACCAATACGGAGTCGACCTCGCCTATAACACCTGCAATAACGGTACGAGTTCTGGATGCGAACAACAATGTGGTGGCCAATAGTTCCGCTGCTGTCACCCTGGCGATTGGCACGAATCCGGGCGGCGGGACGCTGAGCGGCACGCTTACCCAGAACGCCGTCAACGGTGTGGCAACATTCTCCGGCCTGTCGATCAACAAGGTGGGAACAGGTTACACACTGACCGCCAGCAGTGGTGGGCTGGCAGGAGCGACCAGCAACCTGTTTGACATCACAGTGGGTCCAGCGGCGCAGTTGGTGTTCACCACTCAGCCTGTCGGCGGCACGGCCGGCAGTCCGTTTACAACGCAGCCCGTAGTGTCTGTGCAGGATGCGGGCGGCAACGTGAAGACGAGCGGAGCGGGCAGCGGAGCAACAATCACGCTGTCAATCGTGCCGGGCACGGGGACGGCTGGCGCGGTTCTGACATGCACGGGAGGACTTGGCAAGGCAGCCACAAATGGTGTGGCGACCTTTGCCGGCTGCAGCATCAACCTGGCAGGCACCGGCTATCGGCTCCGCGCCAGCACGACGATCCTCGGGAGCACGTTCACGGTGGACAGCAGTTTGTTTAATATAGCCGCCGCCAACACGACGCCGACCGTGACAGCCAACGATCAGGCGTTCCCAGAAGGAACTTCGACGAGCTACAGCGCGAGCTGGAGTGATGGATCGGATTCCAGCCAGACCCATACCTGCACAATTGACTTTGGCGATGGAACGGGTGCACAGGTTGGAGTAATTTCCCCAGCTCAGCCCTCGGCCTCGGGGACTTGTTCGTTGAGCCATACTTACGCGGACGGGCCTAACTCTTACACGATTACCGTGACCGTCAACGACGGCACCATAAACGGGAGTGACACCGCCATCGCCACCGTGAACAACGTGGCACCGATAATCTCTCTCAGTGGAGCCGCCAGCGTAAATGAAGGTTCAGCCTACTCGCTGACGTTGGGCTCAGTGGTAGATCCAGGAAGCGATACGGTTACCGGCTACACCATTCACTGGGGCGACGCAAGTAGTGAGTCCTTTGGCGGTTCACCAAATGGCCTCACCAAGACGCACACATATGCCGACGGACCGAACAACTACATCATCACGGTGGATCTCGTCGACGAAGATGGCACTTATGCGGCTGCTGGGACCAAGGCCATCACGGTCAACAACGTCACGCCAACGATAGCTCTCACTGGGGCCAACAGCGTGGATGAGGGTTCGTCGTACTCGCTGAACCTGGGCTCCGTCGTCGATCCAGGCACAGACACGGTTGCCTCCTACACGGTCAAATGGGGTGATGGTAACAATGAGAACTTCAGCGGCTCGCCAAACGGATTGACCAAGACCCATACTTACGCGGACGGTCCCAACAACTACACGATCACTGTGGACCTGGTCGACGAAGACGCTACTCATGCGGCTGCTGGGAGCAAGGCAATCACGGTGAACAACGTCGCGCCGACTATCACGAGCAGCGATCTCAACCTTAGTGCCACGGCTGTCAACGAAAATGACTCAGTCACGCTCTCTGGGTCATTCATCGATCCCGGAACCCAGGACACTCATACAGTGACGATTGAATGGGGAGACGGTTCCGCCAATACCACCTTGAATTTGGCAGCTGGTGTTCTCAACTTCGCGCCACAATCGCACCAGTACCGAGACGATAACCCGACTGGTACACCGTCAGACAACTACGCCATCAAGGTGACCGTGAAGGACAAGGATAACGACAGTGGCAACGCCTCCAAGAGCATTACTGTAAACAACGTAGCTCCCACATTGAGCAACGTAGCGGCTACATCTCCCATTAACGAGAATGGCAGTGCCACGTTGACCGGCGACGTCACTGACCCAGGAACGCTGGACACCTTCACTCTGACGATCAATTGGGGCGATGGAAGCGGACCTCAGACTGTCAATCTGGCGGCTGGAACGCTCACATTTTCTGTCAACCACACTTACCTCGACGACAATCCCACCGGCACGCCGTCGGACACAAACGCTGTCAGTGTTACCCTGACTGATGATGACACCGGCAGCGATACGAAATCAACCAGCGTCACTGTGAATAACGTGGCTCCCACGTTGAGCAACGTGGCGGTCACATCTCCAATTAACGAAAACGGGACCGCCATGTTGACCGGCAACATCACTGACCCGGGAACGCTAGACACCTTCAATCTGACGATCAATTGGGGCGACGGAAGCGGGCCTCAGACTGTCAGTCTGGCGGCTGGAACGCTCACATTTTCTGTCAACCATACTTACCTCGACGACAATCCCACCGGCACGGCATCGGATGTGTACTCGATCGGTCTTACACTCGCTGACGATGACACCGGCAGCACGACGGCCTCAGCCAGCGTTACCGTCAACAACGTGATTCCAGGAATTACCTACCTGACTTCGACGCCCACTTCGATCAACGAGAATCAGTCCGTAGGTCTCTCTGGGACATTTATTGATCCGGGCACTTTGGACACGCACTCTCTATACATCAACTGGGGAGACGGCACCGCCCCAGAAACGATCCCGCTCGTTTTGGGAGCCCGAGCCTTCTCCGTTTCCCACCAGCATCTTGACGACAACCCAACAGGCACGCCTTCTGACATCAATTCCATCACCGTAAAGGTGCTGGATGATGACTTGGGCATTAGCCTGCCTATGACACAGACGGTGACGGTTAGCAACGTAGCACCTGTGATTAGCAGCATCAATGCCTCTCCGAGCCTGCTGGCCGTGGGTAGCCCCACTACGGTCACGCTGAACTTCTCGGATGTGGGGACCAAGGATACCCATAGTTGCAGGTTCGCCTGGGACGCTGTCGGCGTGCCTGACACGGTGGTCAATCTGAGTGGCTCAGGGAATACTTCATGCTTCGCAACTCAGACCTACACTGCAGCGGGCGTCTACTTAGTCGGAGTCACGCTTACTGACGACGACACGGGAAGTGCGTCAACTACGTTTGAATATGTCGTCGTTTACGATCCCAGTGCTGGCTTTGTCACGGGTGGAGGCTGGATCCAATCTCCCGCGGGCGCCTATGTGGCCGATGCTTCTTTGACCGGCAAAGCAAACTTCGGGTTTGTTTCCAAGTATCAGAAGGCCAGCTCGATTCCGACGGGCGAGACTGAATTCCAACTGCACTTTGCAACTTTCAACTTCCATAGCACCGAGTATCAATGGCTCGTGGTTGCTGGAGCGAAAGCTCAATACAAAGGGAAAGGCAAGCTCAATGGACTTTACGGGTCGAACAACACCAGCGGCTATGGCTTCTTGCTGACAGCCACGGATGGACAACTCAACGGCGGGGGTGGGGTGGATAGATTCCGGATCAAGATTTGGGATATCTATACGAATGCAGTGGTCTATGACAATGTGCCCTCCGCCTCCGAGGACATCGACGCAGCCAACCCGCAGGCTATCGGTGGTGGCAGTATCAATATTCAGGCGCCGAAGAAATAGCCTCGGTATCGGAATACAGCAGAAGCCGGCCTGGCTGAATAGCATGCAAAGTCCTTCAATGTGCGCAGTTGTTAGCTTAGGACACCAAGTGAGTTCCAGACGGTTGCCGTGATGCTTCGGGGCCAGCTGGCTCCGCTCAAGGCGTGGAAATTGGAGGGCAAGGCGGTCGTCAAGTTACCCGCAATTCATCTGCTTACGTTGCAATCTGTAGAATCGTTGACGAATTCGGAAGGAAAGATCGCAAAGCTCGGACAGTCAGCTCTAGTTCTTAAACGCGGTGATCAAGCAAATATCCGCAAAATCTGCTTCTGCACTTCGGTGAGTTCGTTCTGGGCTCTTTCCACTTCGCGGATTTTCTCTTCGAGGCGTTTCAGCAGGATGGTTTTTTCAAGGCCGTTGCGGATGATGAGTTTGAGATCGTCATTGTTCCAGGGCTTTTCGATGTACTGGTAGAGCCCGACATCGTTGATGGCTTTGATCGCGTTTTCCTTGTCGGCATACCCTGTCAGCAAGATGCGGGGTACCTGCGGAAGCTTCTCCTTCACTCTTCCAAGAAACTTGATGCCGTCCATATCGGGCATTAGATAATCGCTGATGACCAGGTCGATATTGAGGCGATCCAACTCCTGCAGTGCCTTCACAGGGGACGTGAAGGTATGGACCCGATAGTCGGTTTCAATGGCGAGAAACGATCTGATGGAAGTCAACACCATCTCCTCGTCGTCCACGAGCAGGATGGTGATGTCCGATTCCGGCATGCAGAGACTCCTTATTTCCAGTTTGCGTTCAAGTTGATGCTCATGACGGATATTCGTTTTGGTAGCCACGATCACCGTGCTTCTTGCGGTGGTCGTGGGCGGTCGGCTGCCGCGAAGAAAAGCCCACGGCCAATTCAAAATACGAATTGACCGTGGCTACCAGATTGTTTGCGATTCGTCTCATGTTGGAGGCGAATTGGAAATTAGCTTGAGCTGATGAAAACTGGAAGTGTGATCGTAAATGTGGTGCCGCGCCCGACTTCGCTTTCGACGGCGATTCTACCACGGTGGTCCTGAATAATCTTGTAACAGATGGACAACCCCAAGCCGGTGCCGACTCCGACGCCTTTGGTCGTGAAACCCGGGTCGAAAATCTTCCGCAGGTTCTCCCGCGGAATGCCAACTCCCGTATCGCCGACCTTGACCTGAATGTCGTTGCCCAAATGCAGAGTCTTGATGGTCAAAGTGCCCCGCCCGGGCATGGCCTGTGCGGCATTCACCAGCAGGTTCATGAATACCTGGTTCAGTTGATTGGGAAAGCATTCGATCTCGGGAAGAGTCCCGTAGTCCTTAACGATCTCAATTCGATTCTTCAGCTGGTGATGAACGAGAATGAGGCTGCTGTCTAAACCTTCATGAATGTTCACCCGTCTGCGCTCGGCCTCATCGAGTCGAGCGAAGTTCTTCAAACTGCGGATGATGCTGATGATGCGGTCGCAAGCGATGCAATTGTTGTGGTTGATCTCTTCCAGCACCCGCATGAGCTTTACAACGTCGGGATTTTCGCGAACCTCCACCGGGCATTGCTCACAGTTGAAGAACTCGCGCATCTTGCTGACGGATCGAATAAGGATGTCGTTGTTGCTGTTGATTGACCCGATTGGGGTGTTGATCTCGTGCGCGATGCCGGCCACCAACTCCCCAAGCGAAGCCATCTTCTCGGATTGCACCAGATGCGCCTGGGCCTGCTTCATCTGCCGGTTCACTTCCTCCAGTTCACGCGCGTAGTTGTGCATCCCGAAGGCCGTATGCCGCTGTTCGGTTCGGTCGTTAATGGTGACAAGAACCTGTTTCTTAGAGTGCATAGGCGCAAAGGTGAACTCCAGGAATCGTCCGTCAATTTCACGTTTCAGGTCAAAGGCTCTGCCTTTGTTCTGGAAGACGCTTTGCAGCTGGGCGATGTAACCTTCGGGCAGCATCCGGCTGGCCTGGTCTTTCGGAATGTGAAGAACTTCCAACAGACTGAGACAAGCGGAGTTGGAAAGAAGCACCTGCCCCCGCACATCGCACTGAACGACCGGGAACGGGCAGGCTTCGACAAGTTCTGCCAGATCCTCAGAAGCGTTGCGCGTGGATTCGGTCATAGAGGAGAAGCGACGGCTATCTTCGAAAATCGTGAATAGTGTATCCGAGGCGTGGGCCAACGGCAATGCCCTCGAAGCTTGCTGTCCCCTCAAAGCTTGCCGACGCGACGAGAGCGGAGACCTTGAAAGCCCGAAACGCCAGCGAGGGTAATTCGGGCTGGCCCTGAAGCTGTGAAAAATTGGGTTCTCGCAGGGAACGGGCGCTGTCCCGTTCCCTGTTGAGTGGCGAACCCATTTGAAATCAGTACTCGGTCGTCACGGGAATGCCACTGCGGGCGTTCCCTACAGCGTTGCGATCTTTTCGCAGCTCCCCTCGCTGGCGCTTCGGGCTTTCAAACCTCGTGGAAACAGACGGCTGTCCCCATTGGCAGAACTTGGGCGAGACGCCCGCGCTCCCAGCTGTTGGTGAGTTACCGCTTTACAAAACCGGAGGCCCCGCCAAATAATCCGCACATCACTCTGGAAGCGTGAACGTGCTGCATCCAGATCTTGAGGAGAAGCCGCCATTCACAAAGTTACCAAAGAGATCCACTTCTGTTACGGGCACCGCCTGCTGAACTACGACGGCAAGTGCCGGCATTTGCACGGGCACAATGCCAAGGCCGAGATCGAAGTTGAAGCAGCCACGCTGGACCACCGGGGCATGGTGATGGACTTTGGCGACATCAACGTCGTCGTCAAGAGTTGGATTGATCGCGAACTCGATCACAAGATGCTGCTTTGCAAGGACGATCCAATGCTCAGGACGCTCCAGGCTCTGAATGAACCTTGCTTCGTTTTGGACGCAAATCCCACTGCGGAGAACATAGCCAAGCTCATTTATGACTATGCGGTGTCGCAGGGTTTGCAGGTTTCCGAGGTCAGGCTTTGGGAAACTCCGACATCGTTCGCAGTGTACCGAGCGAGGTAAGGTCGGAGCGTATCAGGTCGGCTTGGTGGGTCATTCAATGAGCCCCTGCGAGCACTGCACGACAGGTGTCGCAGGGGCCGAACTCTCAGCGGTGCAAAGAAGAAAACCTTCTACGCAGCTTCGGCAGAGGGCAAGCAAGCTAGGGGTGGCGAGTGACCTCGTACCGCTGAGACCCAAAACAGGGAACCGCCAAGGACGCAAAGAGATCCAAGAGCTTGCCTGATGCAGGTTTTTGTAGAAGTACTCGGTCGGCCATCTGGATCTAAGATCCGTGGTTCCAAATTCTCAGATTCCAAATGACAACTCGGATTTCCCTTGGGGTCCTTGGCGGTTCAAGCAAATGCAACTTTGATCGAATCTTGAACTTCGTTGCCACCCAGTGAACCTAGTGAGGCCTTCAGGTCAACGACAAGTCAAAGCGCTGCCGACATCGCTTCGGTATCTTGTTCTCTTTCCTGCTGTTGATTCACACCTTCTTCCGGGAGATCGCCATTGTCTGCGCGGAAGAAGGGCCAGTAGTTGGGACGGACTCCGCGGATCAGCTCTTTGCGCGTCTTGGTCTTTAGGGGCTTGCCAAGATAGATCTTGCCGAAACGGGCCAGCGTCTTTTCCGATATCGCGCCCGAAAACATGAACAACGGCCAGGTGAAGTTGGGCCCGTTTATTTTGCGCAGCTTAAAAAGCCACATTACCAGTGACCCAATGCGCCATGCCATGGGACCCCACCAGCTGTACTGACCCGGCCGAAGGTTCAACTTCCAACATTTCATCAGCAACTGCCATTGGCGCGGCGTCAGTTTCTGGGTTTCCGTGACGCCCTTCTTTTTTTCCATTCGCGTGTCGTGCAAGGGCGTAAAGATCGAGGGAACCAGGAACGCAAACAGCTTGCGCCGCTCCATCTCGTAAACCAAGTCCAGGGTCTCTTCCACATCGGCATCGGTTTCACCCGGACTGCCGACAATCAAAGTCATCACTGGGAACCAGTTGTTCTCGTTCAAGACCCGCAAACCCTCCAGCAACACGCTGGGCCAGTCGTCAATCGAGAAGGGCACGCCTTTGCTGGCCATGATGGATTTGGCCATGCGTATCGAGCCTGTTTCGAGACCAATCAGCGGCGACAGCGCTTTCTTCTGCGGATGCGTGCTGAGTCGGGGCAGATGAATCGGGCTCTTGTCGAGCAATCGTTCGGAGAGTTTCTTGATCAAAAGCGGATCAACCACCGCTGGCGCAATCGTAGCATGGCTGAGCACATGCTGCTCGACACCGGGGGTGTCAACGATGTCGCCATAAAGATCCAGCAGAGCTTCGCGGTTTGGGAAGAAGAAGGGCGTTTCAGTCTGTACCTGGCCCCAAATAAACATGTCTTCGGTTGCCAAAGAGATCTGCTTGTTCCCCTGCGAAACATTGGCGTGGACCGACGCCATGATGCTTTCTTTGGTGAAGTCGATTTGCGGATTTAGATCCGGCAAACAGAATTGGCAACGGCGGCCGCAGCCGGTCGTCATTTCGACGACACCGAACGTGGTGCGGTGCAGAGGAAACAGAAGGTCCTCGCGTCGCGTGGGGTGGTGAACATCGATTTCGCGCGGCAACTCCTCGCCCCGAATGGCCTTGTGAAACAAGGTCATCGTGTCCTTGGATTCGCTTCGCCCTTCAACCACGCAATCCACGCTGAGTTCTTCGTAGGAATTCGTATCCTTGATCTGCCAGCCCCCCGAACCGCCAACAATCACTTTGAAACTCTTGCGATAGGGGTTGTCCTTAATCTTGCTGAACAGCTGGCGGGAGTAGTGCGAGTTGATGGGCATCCGCGACGATCCGAAAATCGAGGTATAGACGCCTGCAGCAAAGGTCACGCCGAGAGGGTTGTGCGTAGAAACGGCGACGACCCGCGTTCGCGGGCCAACGAATGTTTCCAAATCATCCGGAAAGCAGGCAGCGATATCGTCTTGTTGGAATTCGCGGAGCAATGAAGCCTCCAGCAAACGCACACCCGCCGGCATGTAACGCGCCGAACCATCCTCGTTGTATTCGAGATCTCTCCACTTCGGATACTTGTTGTTCAAAACCCATTCCATCCAGATGGGCAGAGACGCCATGGCCATCTGAATAAAGTATCCCGCGTGGTCAATGGACTCCGTGAGCGGCGCCGTCAGGACGATGAGTTTGCCGCCGTCTGAAGGCGGCACAGTTGTCGAGGGCAAATTGTTAAGATGTGGCACACCGGAACCGTGACCATTGGATTTGGTCGCGCTCATGAAGCCTCCTTGAAAGGAATTGGGGGAAAAGCCACTTGGGAACCCCTCAAAGCGACGTTATCTTAGGCTGACTTTGCCTGGCTTGCCAAGCAAAACTGCGGTCCATGCAGTCATGCGTCGATGCGAATCCCCGATGCGAAAGGATTCCGGGAATCTCGGCCTTCTAATTTGAGAAGACTTTGCTATAATACGGCGTTTTTCACAGGGGGTTCGCATTCATGGGTTTTGATCAGAGCATACTGGACCGGATTTCCAAGGACTCAAACGTCGCAGCTAAACAGGTTGCGGCTACCGTAGGGCTGCTCGAAGAGCAGGCTACGGTACCTTTCATCGCCCGGTATCGAAAGGAAGTCACTGGTAATCTTAACGAAGTGCAGATTCGGACAATTGCTGACCGACTGGACTACTACAAAGAACTGCTGGCGCGCCGTGACACCATCCTGAGATCGATCGAGGAGCAAGGCAAGCTGTCTGAGGAATTAAAGACCAGGATTCTGGGTTGCCATGAGAAGTCCGAATTGGAAGACCTCTACCTTCCCTATAAGCCCAAGCGCAAGACAAAGGCCAGCGTTGCGATTGAGAAGGGTCTTGAACCCCTGGCCCGATTCATCTATGACCAGTCCGCGGGAGAAAAGAGCATCGATGAATTGGCCGAGTCCCTCGTGAATGCTGAGAATCAAGTTGCGACCAAAGAGGAGGCTCTGGAAGGCGCGCTCCATATCGTGGCTGAATGGATTTCAGAAGACCTGGATGTTCGAAAAAGCCTTCGGGAAATGTTTCTGCATGAGGGCATGGTGGTCGCCAAGGTCAACAAAGACAAGGCTGGCCAGAAGACGAAGTATGAGATGTATTACGATTTTCGCGAGCCCGTTGCGAAGATCCCTTCGCATCGCATGCTGGCCATTCGCCGCGGCCTGAAAGAGCACGTGCTGGGTTTCAGCATCGAGATCGATGCGGAGAAGTCGCACCGGCTCATTGCTGCACGAGTCATCAAAGACGCCCAGTCGGCATTCGCCGCTCCGCTTCAGACCGCGATCAAGGACGGTTACGAGCGGCTGCTGAATCCCAGCCTGCAGTCGGAAGTGCGCGCTCTGCTAAAGGAGCGATCGGATGCCGAAGCCATTAAGGTATTTGATGCCAATCTTTCCAATCTGTTGTTGTCTCCGCCAGCGGGGCTCATTGGCGTGGTCGGGATAGATCCCGGCTTCCGCACGGGCTGTAAAGTTGCAGTCGTCGACGAAACGGGCAAGTTTCTCGAGCAGACCACCATCTTTCCCACGGAACCGCGCAAGGATATTGCCGGCGCAGAACGGAAGTTGTACCGCCTGGTTCAGAAACATAACGTGCGTGCGATCACGATTGGCAATGGCACGGGATCCCGTGAGACCGATGCGTTTGTCCGGGAGTTCTTGCGAAAGTATCACAGCGCGGAGCCGCTCGGAGTCCGGCCTCCGAAACCAGAGGCCCCAACCGCAGCTGCGGCTGTGCCAACGACGGAGACAGCTCCGGCTGAAGCAACTCCGAGTGAGGCGCCGCAGGTAGAAGCAACGAAAATGGAGTCGCTACCGTCTGCTGAGCCCGCAGCTCTCGCAGTGTCTTCGCAGGATGGGGCAAGCGGCGTGAGTGAAGCATCCGCCGAAGTGATTGCGACCGCCGTGGAATCGGCTGAAGAAACTGCAGCAGCGCCAGAGGTAACTCTGCCCGTGGCTGAGTTGACCCAAGAGGCAATGGGAGCACCCACACCGGGGCACCTGCCGGACGCAGTGTTTTTGAGTGAATCCGCCGGGCAGGGAGAGCCGGCAGCGTTGCGGGAACCAAGTCCAGTCGAAGAGCGGCATGCCATGTTCTCAGTCATTGTCAATGAGTCGGGCGCGTCGGTGTACTCAGCCTCCGACTCAGCGCGCCAAGAGTTCCCCAAGCTTGATCTTACCGTGCGCGGCGCCATCTCCATCGCCCGCCGTTTGCAAGACCCGTTGGCTGAGCTGGTCAAGATTCATCCCAAGTCGATCGGGGTGGGGCAGTATCAGCACGATGTGGACCAGAAGCGGCTTAAGGAAGGTCTCGAAGCGACCGTGGAGTCGTGCGTAAACCGGGTCGGCATCGACCTGAACACGGCCTCCTACGAGCTGTTGCGGTACTGTTCAGGCGTGAACCAAAAGCTGGCGAAATCCATTGTGGACCATCGGAACCAGCATGGGAAATTTGGCAGCCGCACTCAGTTGCTGCAGGTTCCGGGTTTCGGTGAAAAGACCTTCGAACAGGCGGCAGGGTTTCTGCGCATCAAAGGAGCGGAGAATCCGCTGGACGCAACCGCAGTGCATCCGGAATCGTATCCGCTGGTCGAGAAAATGGCCCAGTCGCTTGGGGTCGCTGTCGCCGAACTCGTCGAGAACAGCCAGAAGGTGGATGCGTTGGAGCTTGAGAAATTTGTTAATGACAAGGCTGGCCTGTTCACGCTGAACGACATCAAGCAGGAGTTGTTGAAACCTGGACGCGACCCGCGCGACAAGTTTGTGGTTCCGACTTTTCGTGAGGATGTGAAAGAAGTCTCCGACCTGAAGGTGGAGATGGTGCTTGAAGGCACCGTGACCAATGTGACGAACTTCGGAGCATTCGTGGACATTGGCGTTCATCAAGATGGCCTGGTTCACGTGTCCGAGCTTTCCAATCGCTTCATTCAAGATCCACGCGAAGCCGTCCACGTGGGCGAGATCGTCAAAGTCAAGGTTATCGGCGTCGATGTCGCGATGAAGCGCATTTCTCTTTCCATCAAGGCGCTGCTACCTGAGCGTCTCAAGCCCACGCATCCGAAGAGGGAGGGCGCGCCGCCCCGCCGGATCAGACCTGCAGTGCCGGCGGCCAAGCCAGCCGCCGCGCAGGCGGCTGCTGGAATAGCCGCTCCGAAGCCGGCCGCTCCCGCTGCGAAACCGGCAGCAGCAAGAGATCGCAAACCGAGGCAAAGGGAACAGCGTCCCCCCGGACTCCAGGGCGCCGGGAGGAGGCCAGACCGAATGGTTGAGTCTAAGCCCGCCGGCCCGCCGCCAGCCCGGCCGGCTTTCGTTAAGAAAGCCGAGCCGAAAGCTCCAGAGCTGCCTTCCACCGCCGGTTTGTCGTTTGAAGAGAGAATCAAATTGCTACAGCAGAAGTTCGGCGGTATCCGATAACTCGGACCAGACCAATCCAAAACAGGACGAACCAAAAGCCGCGATAGCCAGGAAACGATGGCCGTGTTTCGTGCATCTTTTGGTTGGAAGACTTTCAAGCGGACGTGGATCTCCCGACGGAGGCATGTTCGCAGGACTGGCGTAACAAGGTTGATGGCTTCATTGTGTCTTGGCCTGTTTGCGGTTTGCATTTCCTCCTTGCCTTCCTCATGACGTTCCATTCCCCCCGACGACGGGTTTTTCCCACTCTGGCCGCTCTGGCCAGCATTGCAGGACTCTGCTTCCTGGGTTTCTCATTTCTTGGCCGACTCCTTGTCTTGGCGGACGAGGAAGTCTTTACCTGCTTGTACGCCTCCTTCGACAGAAACATGCTCGGAAACGAGGCAGTAGGAGATGAAAGCCCGCTGGCAAACCAGAATTTGAAGGTGGTAAGGGAAGGAAAGAAGGGCGGGGCAGCGCTGCTCGAGATTGGTTCGGTGCTCACTTATGATGCGCCCGGAAATGTTTATGCAGAGCGCGGCACAGTGGGATTCTGGTGGAAACTGGACGAGCCGTTGGGCCGGACGCCATTCTCGATTGCCCGGATCAGCCAGACACAGCAGGCCAATCCCGAGTACAGCTTCATTCATTTGTTCTGGAGTGGAGAGGATCTCCGGCTTCGAGTTTACGACCGTGAGGGCTCGCCGCATGAAATCATCAGCGTCAGCAAGACTGAACTCGTTTCGGGGCGATGGTTTCACCTGGCCTTTACCTGGGATGAGATGGAAGGTGTGCGTTTGTATGTGGACGGGCACGAGTCTGGGCGGAAGCTGGGCGAACTCCACCTGCCGCACAATCTTGATCAGATGGGATTCCACGCCGAAGTGGTCACGCCGCAGAGTACCCGGGGCAATGAGCGCCGTGTTTTCCTCGACGAGCTGAGAGTCTTTTCCAGTGCGCTCACTGAAATTGCGATTCAGAGCCTTTCTGAACTTGGGAGCGGCCGTGCGGGTGCCATGCCCTCGATCGCGGCACAGAACCCGGATGCCTGGAATCGGCACTGGAAAGCACGTTTCGGTTGGACGGATGACCGGCCTGTTCCCCGGTTGGGTCAGTTGGCTGTGCTGCTGCGCACCGGAAAAACCGGACCTGAGAAGCCAGCACCCTCGACACGGCTGAGCTTCAAGCTCCTTCCCGCGGCTGAAGCTCTAACCGTCGTGGGACTTTCCAGAACGCAGATTGCCACACTGTATGGAGTGAAGACACCACTGTTGCGCCGCTATCTTCCACTGGATCAGCCCGCCTGGGTTGGAGTGCCGCCGGAATTGCTGCCCAAGACGGAAGTCGCTGCAGCCAAGTCGGAACAGAGTTTGCGCTACCGCCATGTCATTCTTCCGCCGTTCCTGCGCCACACGGCGGTTGACGCAATCCGGCTGAAGCTGAACGCTGGTAGCGCCACCCCATCAGAGCCGTTGCTCAACGTCTCGATCAAGGACCCGGTTTACTACGGACGCGAACTGTTCAACGCCAGTGCCAGGCTCGTACCCGGTTCCGCAACAACGTTCGACTTTCCCGACGTCGTCGTTCCGGCGGGTGCCGCCCTTTGGATCACCCTGGCGAGCGACCAGCTCGACTTAGGAAACCTGCTGACCGGTGCTGAGGTGGAGCTGTGGTTGTGTCAAAGCGATGGAGCGGGGGCTGAACTGTCTCGCCAGGAGTACATGGCTGATCGGCTGGCATGGATGCGCGACAGCTTTCGGAAGCTCAGCCAGACAAGTCCGTGGAAGCAAGAAGACATCACCCCAAAACGCCGGCAATCGAAAGCCGTCGACGAGCTGCTGGCAGTCGTCGAGGACATCCTGCGAGTCGATCCGAAGGAACCCACGGCGGTGACATATTTCGGCTGGATCAAGCCGCTGAGCATTCCGCCGGATTACAAGCAACCCGTGCCGTCCCCCGGAGTTCCGCTCTGGGCATTGCAGCAGCAGCTCATTCTGGCAGAGCTGAAGCAGAACAGTGAATGGTGGGTGAAGAATCGCCAGAGCAAAACTGGAAACTTCAGCGACTCTTTGATTGCCGACACGCAGCTGGCGATGAACTGGCCGGGCGTTGCACTGCTCGATGGTCCCTCGGTTCGTTTGCGCGATTCCTTGCTCGCAGTATTACAAGCTTGTGATGCCGCCGGACTGATGCAAAAGGGCCTGGGAACCGAGCGGAGCAGTCCCGAACGCCTTCATCTCCAGGGAGTCAATCTTCTCAGCGCGGCTGCGCTGCTTGACTATGGCAACCCGGTGTGGGTGGAACGGCTGATGGAAGCAACCCGGCAGTTGGAGCGGATCAGCGGCAGCAACCCGGCCAACCACCGGCACCTGCGCTCGGCCTTGCTGAGTGCTACCGACCTGGTCGAAGAAGGTTTTCACGCCCGAGAGGACCTGCACAGCGCGCTGCTTTGGCAGCCAGCTCTGACCCTGGCCTGGTACAATCGGCATCCGCTGGCCATGCGCTGGCTCACCGAAACCTGCGATGCGCTCCTGGCTCACTGGCAGAAGGACAAGTATCCGAGGCTGGCGATTGGGATTCGGTTTTTTGGCGATGAAGTCATACGGCGCGGACTGCCAGAACCCGAACGGGTCAATCTGCTATGGGGTGTCTACCGGTTGACCGGCGACAACAAGTATCTCTGGCTGCTGAATGAGTTCTTGAAAGCTCAAAACATCGACCTGGCCGAGAACACCAGTGGCCGTTGGTTGGAGTCCCTGGACGTTGAACCCTACAGCGAAAGTTATCCGAAGTTCCGGGAAGACATTCTGCTATGGGTACGCGAGCGGAATATCTGGGACCGGAACCTGCAGGATGAAAGCGGGATGCTGGCGCGCCAGCATGCTTTTGAGTTGACCGCCGACAAGAGCCACGTCGAAGACTATCAAGCCGCTCTGCTCAAGCATCTGGTCCAGAATCGCGTGATGTATACCGAAGCGGAAGTGGCTCCGATTCAGATTCAGTTTCCACATCGCGCGCTGCAACGCAGTCGCTTGGGTGGCGTGGCCTTCTATCCGCAGATGCTCTATCCCGGGCATGCGGTGAGCTGGGAAGGCGGAAATGGCAATCTGGCCGCGCTCGTGGTAGCAGCCGGATCGTCTTCCATCAAAATCAGTACCTTTAACCTGGCGAAGACACTGCTGGACGTGAACCTGCGAGTGTGGGATTTGGACAACGGAGTTTATACCATCGTTGAAGGTACCGACGTTCTTGGCCAGGGACAGATCGACGTTGAGACAACCCGCCGAACTTTGGCGTTGTGGCGCGGGGTGAGCCTTCCTCTCAGTCTGAGGCCCCAAAAGAACACGGTGATCGAGATCAAGCAGGTGAAGAAGGGTGCGCCGCTCGGCGAGGTCCCCGATCTAGCAGCTGGCGAACTGACCTATGACCGTGCCGCCGATCGCGGCACGCTGGTGGTTCACAACCTGGGCGCGGCTGCTGCGCCATCCTTCACCTTGCAGGTCGAAAACGAGAAGCGCGTGGTGCTCTTCAAAAAGCAAGTGGAAGGATTGCCAGCGCCCTTGGATCTGACACTCAAGCGACAGACAATCGAATTTTTGGGGCTAAAGCCCGGGGCAAGCCGTGTGCTGATCTTCAGAATCGATCCGGAAAGCAAGATCGAGGAAATAACGCGCGAGAACAATTTGGTTCGGAAGAGTTTGAACTGAAATTGGAATCATTTTCAAAGCTCGTGGCGCTGGACGGCGGGGACAATCCCCCTCAACAAAGGGGGCGGCGCGACGCGCCAGGGGGTTGTCGTTCACGATTCCCCCCGCTATCACGACAACCCCCTGAAGGCTTCGCCTTCTCTCCCCCTTTGTTAAGGGGGAATATTTTCGTGGTGCCGCACAGCGGCATGAAAAACTCATCAAAAGCCCGCCGCCGTTAACTTCCGTTGCCGCCGCCGTACTCCATCATTCTCCCGATCTTGCGCTCGCGGGCCAACTGGTAAACTTTCGCGGCGACAGCGACATCTTCCAGCGCGACACCCAGCGATTTGAATAAGGTGATGTCTTTCGGATCGGTCCGGGGCAACGAGCGCGCAGTCACCACTTCACTGAGCTCGCGAATCTGGTCCCAGGTCAGCCGTCCTTTCTGTAGAGGGCCGAGAAACTCGCCACACTCCATCCGCGCTTGATCCTTCGAGTCCACCACAATCGAGCGGCAGCGGCGGATGCAGGTTTCGTCCAATTCTCGTTTGATCAGAAAATTCGACCCGGCGGCGTTGATATGGGTTCCGGGCCTCAGCGACTCACCCCTGAACACGGGTGACGTTGAATTCGTGATCGTGACCAATACGTCAGCGGCCGCGGCGACTTCGTCTGGCGACTTCGCTGCATGGCAGAGAACGCCAAGCCGCTCGTGGGTTTCCTTGCAAAACTGGGCGAGTCGCTCAGGTGAGCGGCTATAGGCAAGCACCTGATTGACGGGTCGCACCTGGCAAACGGCTTCCACCTGCGTGTGCGCTTGCCGGCCGGCGCCGATAATCCCGACAACTTTCGTGTCGATTCGCGCCATCCAGCGCGTTGCCACGCCGCTGGCTGCGCCAGTGCGAATCTGTCCCAGTCGATCGGCTTCGATCAAAGCCAGCAACTCTCCGTTCTCAGAACTGTGAAGGCAAACCGTGAATCGCACCTGTTCAGGGAATACGGTGTAAGTTTTGTAGCCGAAGTAGCCGGAGGAAGGGAGCGATGCCGCCATCAAATGCATCATGCCCTTGGCGGAATGCAGACGGCGCCTGGGCAGATTCTCAGCCTGACCGCTGCCCAGCTGCCGAAAGGCTTCGTCGACGGCTTCAATGGCCATGGGCATTGTCAGAAGTTGTTCGACGTCTTGCTCGGTTAGGTGAAGAGCCACGTTTGCTGTCTCGAGGGAGGTTCGTGCAAGTCAGTGTGAAAGGTTGAGCGACCGTGGAAATCCTGGCCCGCTTGCTTGATCCCAGCGGTTTATAAAGCGGACGCGCACACTATACCACTTCGTTTCTGCCGAACTCGAAGCAAAAAAGGAATCGGTAGCCGTGTGCACGCAACCTAGAGTGCCGTCCGTTGGACGACGTGAGAATCCTGACTGACAAGAATCGGCTTAGGTATTAATATACCGCAGACGCCGCAGTTTAGTCGGTGGAACAAAGTTGTTCAGCGAGTCGACTCGATATCACGACTGATGAAGTTCCTGTAGTGCCGATCGCGCCTTCTGCGGTGAGTGGTCGGTCGTTGCCAGTCTAACGTCAGAACGCAGAGATCATGGAAATCGGGTCTGTGCTTCACTCTCACTTTCAAACCTTCACAAGGAGCACGCATGACCACTCAAACCCAAAGCGACATCATTTCCAAAAAAGAACAGTACATCTGGCCCTGCACCAACACTTACTACCGCGAACCGTTGGTGGTGGAACGTGCCGAAGGCATGCGGGTCTGGGATACCGAAGGGCGCTCTTACCTGGACTTCTTCGGTGGTGTGCTTACCGTGAGCATTGGCCATTGCCAACCCGAAATCAATGCCGCGATCGAGGCGCAGATGAAGAAGGTGCAGCATACCTCGACGCTCTACATCAACCAGCCAGTGGTGGACTTGGCCGAGAAGCTCGCCGAGATCACACCAGGTCGTTTGCAGCAAAGCTACTTCACCAACAGCGGTACTGAAGCCGATGAGACCGCTCTCGTAGTGGCTAAACTGCACACTGGCGCGCAGGAAATCGTCGCGTTGCGGCATGGCTACAGCGGACGGTCCCATGCCATGATGGGCGCGTCGGGACACTCCACCTGGAAGGTCCTGCCCTCGTCGGTTCCAGGAGTCGTGCATGCGGCGGCGCCGTATTGTTATCGTTGTCCCTTTGGCCTGACTTATCCCTCCTGCGAGCTACGCTGCGCGACCGATGTGGAAGAACTTATTCAGACCACCACGTCCGGAGAGATTGCCGCGTTCCTGGCGGAACCGATTCAAGGCGTCGGCGGATTCATTACACCTCCCAAGGAGTATTTCAAAGTGGTTCGCGACATCATCAAGAAGTACGGGGGCCTGCTGATCATTGATGAAGTCCAAACCGCTTGGGGCCGTACCGGAGAAGCGATGTTCGGAATCAGCTACTGGGAGGTGGAGCCTGACATCATGACTTTCGCTAAAGGCATGGCGAACGGAGTCCCCATTGGGGCAACGATTGCGACTCCCGAAGTAGCCGCCAGCTACAAGTCGCAGACGTTTTCAACCTTTGGCGGAAATCCGATAACGGCGGCGGCTGCGCTCGCTGTCATCCGGTATATCGAAGAAAAGGAGTTGGTCAAGAACGCCAAGGAAGTGGGCAGCTATTTTCGCGGCAAGCTGGAAGAACTGAAGAACAAGTATGCGTTCATTGGCGAAGTCCGCGGTATGGGATTGATGCAGGCTCTGGAGCTGATTCACCCGGACAAGTCGCCAAATCCGCAAGCCTTGGCTGCCGTCTTTGAAAAAACGCGCGAGTTTGGTTTGCTCATTGGCAAGGGTGGTTTGTGGGGGCATGTCATCCGACTGGGACCGGCGCTGACTTGTTCGAAAAACGACATCGACGAAGCGGTAAAAGCCCTCGACAAAGCATTTGCGGCAGTAAAGTGAGAGCTGACAGGAAGAGAATGTGGGAGCCGCTGTCCTACAACTAATCCTCGAACCCGAAAAGCGACAGGATTTACAAGATTGACAAGATGACAGCGGGCGGAGACATGGCAGAGAGCTGGCCGATGTTCAGGCCGATTCGACACAACCGTTCAGTTCAGATCGCTCCTTTTGCCTTGTAGGTTCGGAATTTGCGTTTAATCTCGACCGAGGGGCCGAAGTTGATCAGCAGGCCAGTATCAACTTTGGTGGCTGTTAGATAATTGACCAATTGCACTTCGTGTTCCTTTTGCAGGCTGAGAACTGCTTTTAGTTCTGCCAGGACTCAATCTTCGACCCACAGATCGGGAACGAACTCTCCGACGACTTCGCCTTCGTAATAAACCTGGATTGCTACTTGCTGCCTTACTTTCAAGGATTGGCGAGCTAGTTCCACTCGCATCGCGTTCTCATAAACCCTTTCGGAGAACCCATGGCCTAAGGCCTTGTGAACCTTGAAGGCGCACGCGATTATCTTCTCGGTCAACTCATTATCAGTCATAGTCTGCTCGTGCTATCCTACGCAGGCCTCACAGAGGCGCGCGACCGCTTTCATCTTGTGAATCTTGTAAATCTTGTCATAAATCCTGTCGTTAATCCTGCCGCTATTCCGGCAGCTCTTGTTCCGGTTCTGGCAGCCAGAAGCTCGCAATCAATCCCACGGTGTAGACCAATGCAGCCACGGCTGCGGCGGCATAGGCCAGCTTGGTCGCAGGCGGACCGGCAGGCATCAAGCCAGTCATCTGTGTGGTGAGCACTGCCGCCGAAGTCCCGATCATGCGCCCTCCGATGTTGGCAGCGAAACTCTCACCAGTGCCTCGCAAGTGCGTGGGATAAACACGCGGCAGATAGTTGCCCCAGAAACTCAGCTGTGCCACCGTGAACAAGCCCCCGAAAAAGATGCCCCACTTCAGCAGTGTCAGGTCATGCACGGCAAACAAGAATACCAGCGGCAAAACGATCAGCCCCGGAATCTGGAAGACTCGGAGCAACGAGCGGCGGGAGACAATGCGCACGGCCAGGAAAGCCAGCAGCATTCGACCCGCCAGGCCGCCCAGTTCCTGAATCGTCTGCACGCCGGCAACGGTGGACTGAACGATCTGCTGGCGCTGCAGCGGAGCAACACTCGAGTCAACTTTCACCAGTGCGGGCACGATTTGCGGCAGTTGCTGAATGGCTCCAAACGCCGCGCCGAGGCTGCAGGCAAACATCAGCGCTGAAACAATCGTGGTTCGTGCGAACTCGGGCTTGAAGAGTTCTCCCAGGCTGGGGCGCCTCAAAGTGCCAGCCGCTTTCTTCTGCTTCCAGGCAGGTGACTCGGGGAGGAACGGGCGAATCACGATCAATGGAATCGCCGGAATCAGACCCGAGATCAGCAAATAGCGCCAGTTATCATGGCGACCATGAATGGCCGGAAGGCTCATGGCGGTGTTGGCGATCACCAGTGCCATCAGACTTACCAGAAAGCCGCCCAGCGATGAGAAGGCTTGCGTCCAGCCGATGACCGACTCTCGCCGCCTGGGCTCGGTGAATAGTTCGGCCAGCCAGGCTGTGGCAGCCACGAACTCGACGCATACACCGATGAAGGTCGTAGTCCGAAGAACCAGCAGCATTGGCAGTGACGTCGAAAAACCGGCCATGAAAGCCGAACCAGCATAGAGGAGAATGCTCCAGGTCAGGATCCTGCGGCGTCCCAGCAGGTCGGTTAAATAACCGCCCAGCAAGCCAAAGATGCCGCCACACACCGCCGGCACATAAAACATGAAGTCGCGCCAGCGGGCAAATTCAGGAGTGCCGAACTGCAGGCCTCCGAGCTGCTCGAGCGCGGGCCGCAAAATCAGGGGCAGCATGAGCAGTTCATAGGTATCGAACGCGAAGCCAATGGAGGCAATGATGCAGATCAGCCACTGCACTTGGGTCATGCGCGGTTTAGTGCCAATTGCGGCTGGGTTGAACATGATATTCCTCGGTTTGAATCGTTGGGCTTGAGGCCATCCCGATATTGTAGCGCAGACCCGCGTGGTTTGCGGGTCTGCGGCCTTTTGTGGCGGGCATCGAAAGGTCTTGGTTCAAAGCAGGCCTGTTCCAGTTCGGTTAAGTTACAGCCGCAGACCAGCAGACAGCGCCGGTCTGCGCTACCAGGGATCTATCCATCGATTCGCACTACCATAGCCATTCGATTGCGCTCGCAACCAAGCGGTGACCCGCCCCTGGAGCTGTGAAAAAAGTGAACTAAGCCAACCCTGATCCGTTCCGTCTCCGAGTCCACAAGTAAAAACGCGCGCGGAGCGCATGTTCCACCAGGGTGGCGCAGGCGCGTGGGACCGCTGTCCCCCTGCGCACGCTTAGCGCCGGAAGGAATCAATTTTCAATTTTTTCACAGCTTCCTTCTCCGTTGGGCAGGTTCTTCAACCCGTAGAAAATAACGACACAAGGTCTGCTCCCCCGGTTTTCGCGTCAGGAGCGAGACCGTGACCATTAGCAACAACGAAATCAGGACCATCGGAACCACCGGCATCAGTCCAAACACTGCGGTTCCCCCCGGCGTGCGGCTCAAGGCAGCCGCTCCGAACAGTGTCCAGACGGCTGTTGGCGGACCGGACTGTGGCGCGGGAACGGCGTATTGAAAGACTGCTACTGCGACAACTGCGAAAGCCGTCCACAGCGTCGAGGCCAGCGCGCCCCATTTTGTGCTGCCCTTCCAAAAAAGCGCAGCCGCCAACAATGGGAACAGTGAGGAGTAGCCGGAAAACGCATACTGCACGGCGAGTTCAAAGATTGTTGCCGGTGCTCGCAGGGCGATGAGATAGGCCACGGCGGTCAGCCCGAGAACAAAGATTCTTCCAGTATGCACTTGCGCCGCTGAGCCGAAGCGCTCTTTGCCTCCATAAAAGGCAAAGACATCCTCAGTGAACATCGTGGAGAGCGCCAGGATCTGCGAGTCGCTGGCCATGACTGCCGCCATGATGCCGGCGCCCAGCAGGCCCGCCAGCCAGACCGGAGCGTAGTGATTGAGCAGCAGCACAATGACGTCGTCGCCTGCCGAAGCCTGGCGCAGCCGGGCGCGCTCTTCTGGCGGCAAGACACTGTCTTGCGCCGCCAGTGTCTTTCTGGCTTCGAGCTTCGCGGCGATGGAGGGAACCGCAGTCGCCCGGTTTGCCATCACACCCAGAAAAACGCTGGGTAACCAGATCGCCAGCAGACAAATTGGATAGAGAATCACCGTGGGCTTGAATTGCTGCACGCGGCGCGCTGTCAAGCAGAAGATGTTGATGTGCGGAAAGGCGATGGTGGAGAGCGGGATGAAGGTGTAGCTCAGAAAGAACCAGGGAGAGATACGCTCGCGCGTCAGCAGCGGCGCCGTTGCCGGAGAGCCGAGCATCTCTTCTGCGGCCTGCCGGAACCCGCCCATGCCCGAGCCGATCACGAAGAGGGCCGCTGCTCCGAAGGAAAGGAAGAGGATGGTCTGTAGCGTATTCACCCAAGCCGTCCCGCGCATGCCGCCGAAGAAGACGTATCCCATGACCACGAGCGCCACCGCAGCACCGCCCAGCCAGTAGGGTACCCAGCCCCCGCTGAGTGCTGACAGGGTTGAGCCGCCACCCATCACACCAATGATGATGTAAGGAACCAGCAGGGCAGCCTGGACGGCAAAGATCACGGTGCCGATGTGGCCGCATTCCCAGCGATCACGAAAAAACTGCACGGGCGTCATGAAGCCGAACCGTTTGCCCAGAGCCCAAAGGCGAGTTCCAATGAAAAACAGTGTTAAAGGAATAATCAGTGCGGATGCGGAGGCCATCAGGCCGAAGGTGACAATGCCGTTGCTGAAGGCATGTCCGGAAGATCCTAAAATCGTAAACGCTGTCATGTTGGTTCCGAACAGCGAAAAGAGAAAAACGACGGTGCCAAGAGAACGGCTGGCGAGGAAATAGTCTTCGGCGCTCTCGCTGCGTGAGGATCGGCGAAAAGCAAAAATACCGACGTAAAGCACAACGGCCAGGTAGGCGAAGACAAAGAGGGCGGGTATCAACGGCCTTCGTCCTCCAGCAGGAGGGCGGATGCGGGAGCGTCTAAATCCATGGGCCAGGCAAACTTCACCAGCAAGATCATGACTACGGAGCACAAAAGGCAGAAGACAGCGTGATAGAAGAGACCCATCGGCATGAATCCAAAAACCAGTGGCCGTGCTGTTCGCCAGAACCACAGGTCCTGATGAAGGAGGTAAGCGGCGATGACGATGCCCACGAGAATGAAGCGCATAAACTGTCTGGGAAACCGCTTAGGTACTGACAACGTAATATCACACAGGGTTTTGCGGATTGCAACGGACAAGAGAGGTGTTAGAATGCCTCTTCAAATTCAAGGAGCTACTTGATGCAAGGCAGTTCAGTCGATCGCGCGTTTGCCGGAAACTGGACTAGGCAAGAAGCAAACCACAGAGACACGGAGATTGAACCGAAGAACGAAATACGAAGTTTGAGTGTGTTGAAGTTCGGAATGGCAAAGGCAGTGAGTTCGGCTTCGTTGATGCGAGATCCGATGCTTCGACCTTCTTAGTTTTTACTTCGCACTTCGACGTTGGTGCTTCCCAGTTCCATGCCAGCTTCTGCCTCTCTGTGGTTTGCTTGCATTCTGTGACGCTTTCACCGTTGCCAAGGAGAAAACTTCCCGATGCGACAAATCCGATTGCAGTGCATTCTTGCTCTTCCACTCGCACTTTGCGGCACGTCGCTGGCTGGCGATTGGGCTCAGTTCCGCGGCCCCAACGGGTCAGGTCTTGCGGACACGAGGGATCTGCCTGTGCGGTTCGGACCGCAGGAGAACGTCCTCTGGAAAACACCTCTTCCGTCCGGCCATTCCTCCCCGGTCTTGACACGGGAGCGTGTTTTTCTGACCGGCTACGACGAACAGAACATGTTGGTTCTCGGGTTGGATCGCAGGAACGGCAAGCTCCTGTGGCGCCGCGAGATCGCGCGTCCTCGAAGGGAAGAACTGCACAAAGCCAACAGTCCAGCCTCGCCCAGTCCGGTTACGGATGGGAAAAACCTCTACGTGTTTTTCACTGATTACGGACTGATTTCTTTCGATCTGGATGGCAAGGAACGCTGGCGCGTGCCGCTCGGTCCTTTCAACAATCCCTTTGGCATGGGAGCCTCGCCCATTCTGGCTGAAGACAAAGTGCTGCAGATTTGTGATGCCGAGAGCGGATCGTTTTTTGTAGCCGTAGATAAGAACAGCGGCAAACTGAAATGGCGCGTTGAGCGCCCCGAGTACACGCGCGGGTTTGCCACGCCCGTCCTGTACGGACCCGAAAGCGGGGAGTTGCAGGTGATTATCTCCGGTTCGCTCCAACTGACGGCTTACTCGGTCGCCACCGGCAAGGAGGTTTGGTGGACGCGCGGTTCTACCTGGCAGATGAAATCAACTCCAGTGCTCGGCGAAAAGGCCATCTACGTGCATGGTTGGGCTGGCGGCGCGGATGAGGGCCAGCAGGAAAACGTGCCGTCTTTCGAAGATGTGCTGAAAACGAAGGATGTGAACAAAGATGGCAAGCTGTCTCCGGAAGAAACCGGCGACGACAAGATGCAGAAGGACTGGAAGTCGTTTGATCTGGATCGGGACGGATTTCTCGGCGGACGCGACTGGCGTTTTTATCGCTCACGCCGGGCTGCGCAGAATGCGGTACTGGCTTTTCGGTTGGGTGGCGAAGGCGATTTGACTGAGAAGAATTTCATGTGGCGGTACCAGAAGGCCCTTCCCAACGTTCCGTCTCCGCTCTTATATCAGGATGTTCTCTACCTGATGAAAGAGGGAGGCGTTCTGACGGCGTTAGATGCTTCCACCGGCGCAGTGCTAAAGCAGGGGAGACTTCAAGGTGCGCTGGGCGATTACTTCGCGTCGCCGGTGGCGGCGGATGGCAAGGTGTACACCGTGAGTCACGAAGGCAAAGTGACGGTGCTGAAGCCGGGCAAAGATTGGGAGGTTCTTTCCACCAACGAGATGGGAGAGGACTGCAACGCGACACCTGCGATTGCGGACGGACGGATCTACCTGCGTACGCATCAGGCGCTGTATTGTTTTGGGAAGCGGTAAGATCAGCACTCAGCGGTCAGCTCGAACCCTGGCTCGGCTGACCGCTTATTCTGTTAAGGAGACTCCTCTATGGTTTGGATCCTTTTTGTGCTCGGCGCGGTGATTTCGTGGGGCATGTACGGCCCAATCTTGCATAAGGGACAGGTGCAGTTGGGCAACCCACTGCGAGCGTTGCTGTGCGTCGGAATCGCTTACTTCTTGATCGGGGTGCTGGTGCCCGTCATCACCCTCTCGGCACAGGGAGGTTTGAATGGTTTTAACACCAGCGGCACCCTCTCCGCTGGGCTGGGAGGGGCGCTGGGAGCTGTGGGAGCCGTTTGTATTATCTGGGCTTTCCGGGCAGGAGGTTTGCCGACTTACGTCATGCCGCTGGTCTTTGGCGGGGCGCCGCTGGTGAATGTGTTGTTCTCAATGTGGCTTCACCCGCCCAAGGTTGCTCCGAATCCGCTGCTCTATGCAGGCTTTCTGCTTGTGGCGGCTGGAGCGAGCATGGTGTTGTACTTTAAGCCGGCGGCGTAGAGTGAGGGGGAGAGGTGCGGGCACAAAGCTTCTGGAAGACTGTTACTAGGGATGACAGCGATTTGCTTCACTCCTTAATCTCGCTGCTCGATGAGAACACGGTCCGGTACTGCGTCATCGGCGGCCAGGCAGTTAACGCCTACGCGGAACCTCTGGTCAGCCTGGACTTGGACATCGTGATTGCGGCTGAAGACATAGAAAGAGTCGAAGCGTTGTGTCGAGAGGTTTTTGCCGTCGAACGATTTCCGCATAGCATCAATCTCTCCAAGGCTGAATCGGACTTGCGGGTTCAGATTCAAACCGATCCTCGCTACCTCAGTTTTCCCGAGCATGCCTCTCTGAAGAATGTGTTGGGTGTAGCTCTTCCGGTTGCGCGTGTCGAGGACGTGCTTCAGGGGAAAGTCTGGGCTGTGTCTGATCAAACGCGGCGCCGCAGCAAACGTCAGAAGGATCTCGCCGATGTTGCTCGTCTTTTGGAGGGGTATCCGCATCTGCGTGATCAGGTGCCGACGGGAGTTCTGGATCTCCTCATTTAGCGCAGGCTTCGCTTAGCACAAAGGCATTCTCTGCCGCGAGGCCAAGGCTGGACAAAACGCCCGTAGGGGCGGACCCATGTGTCCGCCCTCTTTGGAGTCTTGGTACCGAATCAAGCTTCGTTCCATCCACCACGAGGGCGCACACGCAGGTGCGCCCCTACTTCTTGGCCCTCACATCAAAGGCATACAGGTTGTCCTGATCCCGAAGATACAGCCGTCCGCCAGCTACAACCGGATGGCTCCAGGTGGGTAGCGACTCCTGGGGAATGCTAAAGCGGCCCTTTTCCTGGTAGCCGTTCGGTGTGGCTTCCACCAGCCCAACCACTCCCTTTTCGCTGAAGCAATACAAGTGACCGTCGGCGAACACCAGAGAACCCTTGCCGACGCTCCGGTCTTTCCAGATCACTTCGCCGTTGTCGAAGCGCATGGCAGTGAGGATTGCGCTGGAGAACCCATACAACGTGTCGCCAATCAAGACGGACGAGCTGTGGTGGTTCTTCATGTTCTGGTTGAAGTAAATCTCCTGCGCTTTGAGTTTTGAGCCCTCGGGTTTGATTTCCAGCAACGCACAGCCGGTGCCGTAGTCCGAGGAGAGAAATATCTTGTTACCTTTGACAATGGGCGTGGCAACGTTGGCGGTCCGGTTGGCGACTTGAGAATAATCCCAGAGCAAGTTGCCGTTGCGAACATCCACGGCCAGGGCTCGCTGATGCGTGAAGAAAACGGCTTGCGGAATGCCAGCGACTTCAAGCGGTATGGCCGAGGAATAGCCAGCGCCGTCGCTGCCGCTCTTCCAGATGACACTCCCATCTTTTTTGTTGAGCGCGACGACCGACGCGTTTGGGCCGCCAGCGTTCACCAGCAGCCGGTCCCCCAGAATCAAGGGCGATTCGCTGGTCCCCCAATGAGGGTTTGAACCGCCAAATTTCTCAAACAGATTCAAGCTCCAGACAACCCTGCCATTGGCTGCATCCAGACAGCTGAGATCTCCGTTGCCGCCAAGGGCATAAACGCGATCTCCGTCCACCGTGGGTGTGCCGCGCGGTCCATCGCCCCGATCGTTGGAAAACCTTCCGCCATGAGCCTGCACCCAGAGCGGCTTCCCGTCGGCTGCGTCGAGCGCGATGACAAACTCCCGATTGCCTTTGAGTCCCATCGTGAAAATTCGGCCTTTGGTCGTCGAGACGGTTGAGTAACCGTTGCCCAGGCCGTTTATCTTCCACGCTTGGGGCGGGCCGTCAGGAGGCCATTGCTTAAGCAGTCCAGTTTCGGTGGAAATTCCGTCGCGATTGGCGCCGCGCCACTGCGGCCACTCTCCAGCGACTTCGGTCTTGGCGGTTGTCCAAAAGGTGTAAAGGAGCGTCGCGACTGTTGCAAGCAGCAGTGACTTAAGATTCAAAAGTGCTTTCATGCAAGCTTATCCCCTTCCGTGAGTGTGGGCATTCGGCTCTGTACGGCCTGTCTCACCATTATAGTCTGACAAACCTGCCAGATTGGAAATTGCTTGTCCGGGCTGAGGCCTTTTGGGGCATGATACGCTCGCAATCTCAAACCGCTGGAGGGAACGACGCATGGCTCGATTCACGCGAAGAAGACTGCTTCATTTGGCCGGAAGCGCCGTTGTCTGGCCGCTGCGCGCGAAGTTTCATTCTTTGGCGGCGCCCTGGCGTCGGAAGGTGAGGATCACCGACATCAAGGTCATGATGCTGCAAGGGGGGAGAACCTATACCTTGGTCAAGGTCGAAACGGATGCCGGCGTCTTTGGAATCGGCGAAGCCTACGGCAGTCCGGGAGTAGGCGTGAAGGAGGGCATTCTTGATCTAAAGAACTGGCTCGTGGGCAAGGATCCACTCGAGATCGAAGCCCTCTACACGCACATGGGCCGTGGCACCCCAAATCTTTCAGGCACAAGAACCGAAGGATCGTCGCATCAGCTGATCCGGGCAGTGAGCGGCATCGAGATGGCGCTGTGGGATCTGGCCGGAAAATTACTGGATGTGCCCGTAGTCACGTTGCTCGGCGGAAAATACCGCGACAAGGTGCGCATGTATTGTCACGAGAGCCCAACAAACATGTTGGACAAGGCGTCCTGCCGCGAGTGGGCGCAACGGGTGAAGCAGCATCCGTCGGGCTGGACAGCGTTTAAGTTTGGCTTCGGGCATACCACCCCTGAAACCGACAAGGCCCGCGATCCTTCAAACCGAATGCTGACGTCTCAGGAGCTGCGAAACGTTGCCAAGGGGTTTGAGAACTGTCGCGAAGCCATCGGCCCGGAGGCGGACATCCTGGTTCACTGCCACTGGGAATACAACTTGCCAACCGCGATTCAAATTGCAAAGGCAATTGAGCCCATGAACCCATTTTGCCTGGAAGATCCACTCTCAGACCTCCTGATCTCGGGCAGTAAATCGGGCCGTTGCAGGAAAACGAGATGAGCCGAAAAAAGGTTGCGGTGGCAGGGCGAGAGGCTAAGAATGCGCCATGCCACAAAGACAATTGCCCATCTTCCCCGCCGGGGTAACGGAAATCAATAGCCGCATCGCAGTGCAGAAAGAAAAAGGACAGGTGTGGTACATCCACGGCCACT